>Ga0209064_1000106_pt1 | contig 185582 bp, 167 predicted proteins | sample Inofromicrocosms_FD_187498 | JGI IMG/M metagenome (GOLD analysis project Ga0209064, IMG submission 187498) | Mouse cecum microbial communities from Vienna, Austria - Inoculum for glucosamine and mucus D2O microcosms (SPAdes) (version 2) | ecosystem: Host-associated > Mammals > Digestive system...
AGTAGTTGAAAAAGTTACTCAATCCTGATACGCCTTTCTCGTTGGCTTGATATGCGTACTTTTCCGCAATCGTATCGACATTAATGGAACGTACATTTTTTGGTTTTGGTAGTTCTTTGGTGTTTTCCGCCAAAATGTTCAATTTTAATGACATGGTTTTAAATTTTGGGTTTTGTGTTTTATTGATGGAAGAAAACCGTTTGTATTTCGCTTTCTTCTCAACTACTGCAGGGGGACATTACAGTTGGTTTAAGCATTTGCACGCCATATACACCTGAAATCAAACAGATGTATTCAGATTAAAGGGGAGGGGGTATTTTTTCAGCTAAGGTATATATGTATCTGCTGTATTTAGGTTGGTGAGAAATTTCCAAAAGGTATATACAAGTCAGATTTTGTGATTTTTCCACCAACTCAAATTCAAACACATAAGTGTTAATTAACTCATTTTGTTAGGTACTTCTCTTGCGTATCTGGGAATAAGTACGTATTTTTGTACATAAAGAGCAGGAGCTATGAAAACAACTAATTATTCAGAATTACGCAACAATATGAAAGACTACTTGGATGCTGTGATTTCTGACTGTGAACCTTTGGTAGTTCATCGTTCAGGAAAAGAAAGTGTCGTAATTATTTCATTGGACGAATACAATGCCATAAGGGAAACGGAATATTTGACTTCTTCCCCTGTTATGGTAGAGCGCATCAAACAGGCAGAAAAAGACATAGAGGAGGGTAAAGGCAAGAAAATCAAACTGGAAGATTTATGGAAATGATCTTTTCGCCTGCATCCTTGGAGGACCTGGAATATTGGAAGAAAGTAAACAACACAGCCATCTTGAAACGTATAGAGTTGCTTTTAGCTGATATAGCAGAGCATCCTTTTACTGGCATAGGTAAACCTGAACGCCTGAAATTTGATTTGGCAGGTAAATGGTCAAGGCGAATCAATTCAGAACACCGTATTGTTTATAAAGTAACAGAGCAGGGCATTGAGGTTTTGATTCTTTCCATGCGGTGGCATTACAAACAATAAAAGTGTATTCCCAGTCCCAAAATTCAGGAGTCCATTTTTTATTTCTGAAATATCAATATCCGAAAGATTAAAAATAAAACGACTTTTTTAGTCGTTTTATTTTAAAATCAATTTTATCCTAAAATTCGATTCTCTCAAAACTATATATATTCCATTATTAATTATATGATTATTATATATTTAATTATTATAATGGGCTGTAAGGATGTATATAGTTACCTAAAATTGATTGTGTGGTTATATACGTCTTTGAATTTTCTGTATGTATCTTTGGAATATTCTGTTCCTACGAGTTTACCCATTACATCAAGGCGGTCTTTCATTACTGCAAGAAAAGTTTGCCCGTCCGGAATACCTTGTTTGTAGCAGAAATATAAATCGTCTAAAGTAAATTTAAAGGTATATGGGAAATAATAAATACTGACTTTTGGTATCATTTTGAATGCTTGTAATGTGCATTTAATCAGTCTGTTATAAGGAAAGTTGGTGTCCTTTTAAAAGTGCACCAAAAAATAAAAAAAGGTGCACCAAAAAGTGCACCAATTCATTTCATTTTTACTGTATAATAGTCACCTTTTAAAAGTGTAACTATTTAATAGTCAGTAATTCAGTGGAGCAGCAGGGAATCGAACCCTGGTCCAAACACGGAATCCATATGCTTTCTACATGCTTAGCTTTTTGTTGTTTTTCGACGATGGTCCGGAAAAAAGCACCCAAGCCATCGCTTATCCTCTTGAATTTTCGCCTTTCGCCAAAGGTGGGCTGAGACTAACCTTACATTGACTGCACCCCGTATGCCGGCCGGGATAAGGTGGAACCACCGGCGGGATGTCTCGTCGCCGCTTCCTTGAGCAGCGATTAAGCCAGTAATCTTCTAAAGATTAGGCAGCAAGAGCGTAGTTATTTTCGCCAATTAAAATTTTGTGTCCGGGATTTACGGGCCGTTTCACTGCTCCCGACATGCTTACATACCTATTCTTCATGCTGTCAAATCCAGGTCTGCCCCAAATTTTCAACATCGGGGTATGTTGGTCTGCAAAGATATGAAGAAACCTGATATTTGGATTCATTTTTAAGTTAAATTTATCTTGGATTGATTAAGATACGTAAAAGTATGCTTTTAATTCCTGCTATTTTAATTTTCATCCGTTACCTTAAAATTTTTATCGGCGTTGTAGCTTAATTTGACGGGGGCTAATTTCGTTTTTAATTCAACTTTGATAACAGTAGTGACGGAATCGGGGGTTATTTCTTTGATGTTTATGCGCATCTGACCGTCCTGAATTGTATATTTCAGTGGTTTTCCTGTAGTTAATACGGATACATTCTTTACTTTGTGTGGGCATTCGAAAGGGAGTATACCGTTTTTAGGCCATTGGAATACACAAAGGTAATAAGTTGTGTGTTTAGGAAAATCTTTGCGGGTACATTCCCCCCATGCAGGAGTTAATTGACTGCGGGTAGTGCCGTAAATGGCTTCACCGTTGCTTTGCATCCATTTTCCTAAATCGCGTAACCGTTCTTGGGCTTCTTCCGGTATTACGCCTAATGGGTCGGGTCCTACATTCAGCAGATAATTTCCGCCCCGGGCTGCAATGGTAATCAGGTTCCGGATAATTTGCAGAGAGGATTTCCATTGATTTTCCCAACTTTTATATCCCCATGAACTTCCGATGTTCATACAGGTTTCCCAATCAACACCTTCAATATCCTTGTTTTTAGGAATCAAGCCTTCGGGGGTTTTGTAATCACCGTAAACGTCCGGACGTTTCAGACGGTCATTGATGATGATGTGCGGATAACGGGATAATTCGGCCATGACGTCATCAGCTTGTTTTTTACTGATGGAAGCAGGGGTATCAAACCACATAACGGCAACATCTCTGTACCGGGATAAAAGTTCTTTGATTTGCGGTAAAGCAATGTTATAGAAATAGTCGTTAAAGGTGCGGGTTTGCTGTTGAGCATCCCAAGCTCCTCCGTGTTTTGCGGTAAAATCGTCTATTTCCAGAGAGTCCGGATTGGCCCATCCTTCTTTCATCAGTTTCCGGATGGTAAGACCTCCCGGATTGCACCAATCCTGAGTTTGCGAATAATAAAGTCCTAATTTCATATCATATTTCCGGCAAGCTTGTGCCAATTCGTCGACAATATCCCGTTTGAAAGGGGTGTAATCTACAATGTTAAAGCGGCTGGCATTACTTTTGAACATGGCAAAACCGTCATGATGTTTGGTCGTGAATACGATGTATTTCATGCCGGCATCTTTGGCCATGCACACGATTTTTTCGGCATTAAAGTTGACCGGATTGAAAGTACTGGCTTTGGCCCGGTATTCCCTGTATGGTATTTTACAACGATTCATAATCCATTCGGCCCCTCCGCGACGTTGCTGAAAACCGTTATATACACCTCCGTATAGACAATAGGGTCCCCAGTGAATGAATAAACCCAGTTTAGCATCCCGCCACCATTGCATTTTGTTGTCAGAGATTGCAGAAACTCTTGTATTGTCTCTGGCGTACAGATTCCCGGTGATTAGGTGTAATGATAATAAACAAAGTAATATTTTTTTCATTTCCTTTTCTGTTATTATATAAAGCAGAAATTGTGCAATCGATTGAATATTGTATTGAAAAAAAGTGTGCCACTTATTTATTTTGACACACTTTTTTAAAGGGTTTATTCACCCTTCATGAAATGGTGATAACCATTTAATTTTTTCCAGCTTCCGCGAGTGAAATCGGGTACTTCTACCGGCATACTGTTGTTTTCGATGGAGATGCGGGTCAATTCACCCATGGAAGACCATTCTGCAGCATCATAGACATCCTGATCCAGAGGTAATCCGTTTTGCAAGCAATAAATCAAGCGATAATCCATGATGAAATCCATTCCTCCATGGCCGCCGACTTTCTTAGCTTTTTCCTCCAATTCCTTGTGAATGGGGTGTTTGTATTTTTCCATCAAAGTTTTTTTCACACTTTCCGGTACCGGACCGTGAGCGTTCAGATTCTCGTGGTCAGGTACATTATTAGAAACATTGTCCGGACGGAAAGTATAGCTGGATGAGGGATATTTGTTAGCGAATCCTTCGGTTCCGGTCAGTTGATACATACGACTGTACGGACGGGGAGTTACAACGTTGTGTTGTAAGTGGATAGTTTTTCCGTTTTCCGTTTTAATCAAGGTCAGCGAGTGGTCACCGTTCTGATAATTGGGAGAATCCTTTCCTGTTGTTTTTTTCACAACAGCGGGACCGTTTACTGCTTTGGTTTGCATGGCTACCAGGTAATTCATTTTATCTCCACGGTGGATATTCAGTAATTGACAAGCCGGTCCGAGGCCGTGTGTAGCGTAAATATCGCCTTTGTATTTTTCGTTGAAATCCAAACGCCAGTTTCCTTGATAAGCTGACCAATAATCTTCCAGGTTGTGAATATATGAGCCTTCTACATGTAATATTTCTCCGAATAATCCTTCCTGCGCCATATTCAGGGTAGTCAGTTCAAAGAAATCGTATATACAATTTTCAAGCATCATACAATGGCGGCGTGTTTTTTCGGAAGTATTTACCAATTGCCAGCATTCTTCCAGTGTTGTTGCTGCGGGGACTTCAATAGCCACGTGTTTGCCATGTTCCATTGCATATACAGCGATGGGTGTGTGAAGTAACCAAGGGGTAACGATATAAACTAAATCCAGGTCTTCCCGTTCGCAAAGTTTTTTCCATCCTTCTTCTCCGCTGTAAGTTGCGGCTTCCGGCAGATTTTTTTTGGTAAGGATTTTCTGTGCTTTTTCCACCCGTTCCGGATAAAGGTCACATAATGCTTTTATTTCTACACCGGGAATATGAGTGAAGCGTTCCACAGCCCCGGGGCCACGCATACCCAGACCAATGAAACCAACACGTACAGTTTCAATAGGCTCACAGCGAAAACCGACCATATCTTTTTGGCTTTCGGGGCGTTTAGGAATATCTGTCCGTATAATTCCGTCGCTTTTTTTATCTTTTGCCTCAACTTGTTTGCAACTGTAAGTGCCGAGAGCTAGTGCGGTAATTAATAGATAAATGATTTTTTTCATGTAGTAAAATTATTTAGAGAGTTGTTTAATCCAGTTGTTCATTTCCTCCAAGTGAGCATCTATGCTGTGCAACAAGGTTAACTGAGCCAGAGTACGTTGATAGTTATGTTCCGGAGATTTGATTTTGTAATAGGTATCTCCGTTTATATAATCGGTGAGGAACCGCACAGTCTGCATGTAGGTTAACAATTGCGCTCCATAAGGAAGATTTTCAATTTCCGTTTGAGTCAGAAACGGACGGGCTGCTTCTATATAGCCACGTGAAAATTCCTTGAAAATATCCATGTTTACATTTACTTTGCTTAAATCTTCGTCGTCTTCGGCACCATTGTTAGCTGCAGTGCGGATAAAATCCCCGAAATCTGACAATACAAATCCCGGCATAGTGGTATCAAGGTCAATTACGCACAAAAATTTGCCGTTTTCATCGAAGAGCATATTATTGACTTTAGTATCACAGTGGGTGATTCGTTTGGGGAGTTTTCCTTCTTTATATAACCTTTCAGCTTTACACATATCTTCAGCACGTCCCAGCAATTCGTCAACGATGGGTTGTACTTTGGCCAAACGGCCTGCCGGATTAGCATTAATGGCGTCTTGTAATTGTTGCAGCCGGAAAATCATGTTGTGAAAGTCCGGAATCGTGGCCCCCAGAGGTTCTCCGGGCAGGTCTGAAAGAAAATACTGGAATTCACCGAAAGCTTTTCCGGTCAGATAAGAAAATTCAGGGGTTACCTGTTCATATGTTTGGGAGTTCTGAATGAATACAGTGAGCCGCCAATAGCTTTCACCGTCAAAATAGTAAAGTTTACCATCGTTTGCCGGTATTACGGTCAATGTTTTGCGTTCTAAATCGTTTTCGCCTTTTTCGCTGAGTTTATGACGGATGTGGTCTGTAATCCGTTGAATATTATTTTGTAATAATTCAACATCCTGAAAAATAGCGTGATTGATACGCTGCAGAACATAGTCCGGTGTTTTTTCCGATGATGTTTTCACACGGAAAGTATCATTAATAAGACCTGTTCCCAAAGGTGCAACTTCTGCTATCTCACCCTGAATAGTAAATTGTGAGGTAATTTTTTTTAAATCCACGATTATATTATTTTTGTTGATAATAATTTCTTTTGTCTGACAAAAATAAAAAATTTTCATAAGATTTGCCAATCCGGATAAAAAAATAATAAAGCACGTCTATGTATCAGAGGATATAGGGTGGGGGAAGGTATGTTCTGGTGGTATTTGATCCGTTGAATGATGTTCAAAGCTTTACAATAAAGCTATCTTTGTATTACACCGGATTGAAAGGAAAAGTGGGGTAGCAGAGAATGACGGATTATTCCGGAAAATAAACTTGAATGAGCATCAGGAGGCTGTTTTGGATATTGAGTTACCTGTAAGTGGATATTGTTATTTTATTTTCAGGGAAAAATGACACAAATGCCCCGTCCCTTTGTGTCATTTTCCGAGTTGGCGACGAAGTTGGTTTAGTTCATGTTGCAGGCGTTCCATTTTTTTAAGCATATGACGGATGGCGTCGATACCTTCTATGTTGATGGAAAGGTCATAATACAGGTGACTGTATTGTTCCAATTCCCGGAGTTGAGAGGTTAGAAGGTATTGTTCGCCATTGATGGTTCGTATTTCAATCAGACCGTTTTCTTCCAGAGATATCAGAAAGGTTGGGTCGGTGTTGCTTTTTTGACAGTATTCACTGATAATAATTAAATCGGTTCGCATGACACTGATTTTAAAATGGTTATTGAATGAGGATGTCCGGTACTATGAATTCCGGAGTTCCTGAAACAGTTGTTTTTGCTTTTCGGTCAGGTGTGTCGGGATTTTGATTTCGTAGGTGACGAAAAGATCACCGAATTGTCCGTCTTGTTTATATACCGGAAATCCTTTCCCTTTCAGCCGGACCTTGGTGCCGTTTTGAGTTTCTGGTTTTACTTTTAGTTTTACTTTTCCGTGCAAAGTTTCCACCGTGATATCTCCGCCTAGTATTGCGGTGTACAGGTCCAGTCCGATGTTCATGTACAGGTTGTTGCCTTCTCTTTTATAAACCGGGTCATCGGCAATAATGAAAGTGATGTATAAATCGCCGGCAGGTCCGCCATTCATACCGGCTCCGCCTTGTCCGTTCAGTTTGATGGTTTGTCCGTCACCGATACCTGCCGGGACTGTGATTCTGATTTTTTTTCCGTTGACTTCCAGAATTTGTTTGTGTGTTGTTGCTGCTTCTTTTAAAGTTATGTGTAGTTCCGCATTATAATCGTGACCTTTGAAGCTTGAAGGATTCCTCCGGTTGCCTCCATGCCGTGATCCGAACAAAGATTCGAAAAAATCAGAAAATTCTTCTTCATTTCCAGTAAAATTGCCACTGAAATTACCATCGGTCGAGGACCAATAAGCTCCTCCTGTTCCGCCGAATCCTCCGGTATCATTCCGGTTTTTCTGTTGATATCGTTGTTTGTGTGCTTCAAATTCGTCAGCATGTTTCCAGTTTTCACCGTATGCATCATATTTTTTTCGTTTTTCCGGGTCACTTAACACCTCATTTGCTTCGTTGATTTCCTGAAATTTTTGTTTTGCAGAAGAGTCGTTGGGGTTCAGATCCGGGTGATATTTCCGGGCGAGTTTTTTAAAAGCTTTTTTGATTTCGTCCTGGGTTGCTGTTTTGTTTACTCCCAAAACACTGTAATAGTCAATGTAAGCCATAGTTTTTTAATTACAGAGTACTCCAAAATTGTAATAATATGACATTTTGTTATTACATTTTTGTAATTCTCGATTTCAAATCACTCTATATTATCGCGTAAATTTACGGTTGAACAGGAATAATTGTAATGGAAATAAGTTTAAATAAACTTAAAAATGATACAAAATGAGGAAAAGTTTTTATTCGGTTTTTTCCGTTATAATAAGTATGTTTTGTGAAACGGAACGCACGGGTATCACATTGATTAATTTATTTACATTCGCAACGATATAATATCCTTTGTTCCGGCTGATTTTTCCTTTTCCGTCTCCGGTGATAAATGTATTGTAAGTATAGGTAGTTGCAATGCCCAGTACTGTATTTACTATTTGAAAAGTGATTTTTATCTGATTGGAAGATACGGGCTGGTTATCGTTTTCGTATATGTAAAAAAAATGGAGATGCGATTTACAATACCCGTGCTACTCCGGTTTATCAGGATGGAAAGTGTGGTTTACTGTTAATAAAAATTAATGGACTTTGTATGCCTTGTATGTTCTTTCTGAAGGAGAAAAATTGCCTGCTGTTATAGAATGAACTGGGAAATGTACCGTAAAAGGCAGTAAAATGATATTATTGTCGAATGGAAAATCTGTAAAATGGATGTATTCCGGAAATAAAGTTAAAGTTTATTTGCCGGATACAATTGTGAATACAAATGAATCTGTGACTTTTTCTTTTCAGTTTAAATGATAATCGGTTGATACTTTGGATTTAAAATATTGGTTTAAAATCTGACTCCGAGGGTGATTTTGGCTTCATGTGCCTGATATTTATTATGAACCGGGTTGGCAATTACATCATAGATGGCATCTTCGGGGTCAATATAATTATAGAATACGGTGGTATTTTGGGAATGTTTGTAAATATAGGCTGCGTCGCAGTAGAATGTTCCCAGATTTACACCAAATCCTCCGGATACAGATTGTATTTTTCCGGTATCTGTGTGACGATAGGGAGAAGCCCAATAAGCATATCCGGCACGCAGACTGAATGTGCTGTTTGCCCTATATTCCGCCCCGATTCTGACGTTGTTGGTGTTTTTCAGATTGTTTCTGATATCTTGATTTAAAGTGCTGTAGTCGTAACCGTTTTCGCCGTCGTTGAATTTTGCTGAGTTGTAGTTATTGAATTCATAATCGACGCTGAGTATGGCTTTTTGATGTAAGACGGTTGCCAGACTGAAAATGGCTTTCCAGGGAGTTTGCATATCATAATTGTAGTGTGAAGGAATTAAGTAAGCATCATATGAGTAATTTCCGTCTTCGTTTGCTGTGAAGAAGCGGGATTGCATGGATTCTTCGTAATTGTCGGTGATGGTATAGTAAGTTGGGGTGTGGATGGCTGCACCAATACGTAGTTCCGGAATAGGACGGTAAATGACACCAACTTTAAAATTTGTACCGACTCCTTCTGTTTTCAGGTATTGGTTATAATCGTAACTGTCTACTTCATAGAAGCTGTTTTGCGGCGCAGTTTCAGTGTAATAAGAACGGTATTTATACCGAATGGATTGTATGCCTATTGTTAACCCCAGGTATAGTTTGTCTTTGAAGTTACTTCCCAGGCTGAAGTCATATTCTCCCTGATATCCGTCTTCTACAATGTATTTGTGCTGGTTCACTTTTTCGCCGGAAATCAGGTTTGCATCGTATTTGCCTTCTTCTTCGACCCACTCTATTAACCTGACGTCGTAGGCCATTTCTGAGTCGACGGGAATGTTTTCCCCCTGAATTACGGCAATGGTTGCCTGGTTTGCCCATACAGTAGGAAAATTGGTGGAAGAGTTGTAAACAAACTGATTGGTTTTCTGATTGAAGTTGTTGAGATTAGTATAATTTATTCCAAAATTAAAACCTTTCCAATCTGAATTTTTATTGTAAAGTGCAATAACTCCGCCAAAAGAACCCAACTGAAACGAACTTTTCCGAATAGAAGTATTGTCTGCTTTGGTGTTTGCAACATTCAGCCAGGGTGTGATGCTGATTTCTGATTTCCGGAATACTCCTATTCCGGCAGGATTATTCACAAGAGCTGTCAGGTCTCCTCCTAAGGCTCCGAATGCTCCTCCCATGGCTGAAACACGTGCAGAACCTGCAGTTGCAGGTATAGAATATCTGACTATATCCGTTTCAGATTGTGCAAAAACTGTTTTGCAAATCAAAAATAGAACTGGAAGTATATATAATTTTCTCATAGTAATTTTTAGGATTAAAAAGTTTGGTTTATCGTCTTCGGCTACCGCCTCTGTTATTTCTTACCGGAGCTGCCTGGCTGCCGCCTCCTGAACTTCTGCCCGGGGAGCTGTTTATTGAACCACTACGGTTGTTTCCCGGGTAATGGTTTCCGGAATTGTAACGCGGTGATGAGTTGGTATTGTAAGTCGGCCTGTAATTGTTTTGTGGTCTGCTATACGTTTTGGTGTTACCGTTTGTTGTATTTTTTGTTGCAGGTCTGGTGATTGTCCCTGGTCTGGTGATTGTCCCTGGTCTGGTGATTGTCCCTGGTCGGGTTATGCTTCCTGGGCGTGTAGGCGTTGTCCCCGGCCGGGTTACAGAGTTTGGCCGATTTATTGTTCCTGGTCGGGTAACCGAACCCGGTCGGGAGGAATTTCCCGGTCTGATTGTAGTGCCTGGTCGTGTATTAGCTCCTGGCCGAGTGGCAGTTCCCGGACGTGTCGTGGAACCTGGGCGTGTTGTTGTTCCCGGTCTTACTGTAGCATTGTTTCCCGGTCGTGTTATTGTTCCCGGTCGTGTACCGGATACTCCTGGCCGGACAGAGTTACCTGGCCGAACTCCTATGATATTATTTCCTGTTCCCGGACGTTGGGGAGAATTAGGACGTACAGCTATTCCCGGACGATTCGGACGAATGACGGGACTACCTCCCCAGCCGGGATGTCCCCAATGAGAATGGTGCCAGTGGTGATGCCAATGCGGATGATACCATCCCGGACCATACCATGGATTGTACCAGTTTCCGTACCATGGGTCATACCATGGGTTATACCATCCTGGATTCCATCCGAATCCCAGGTTCCAGTATGAATTTCTCCACCCCAGGTTGATTCCCCAATTGAAATTGTTGTTGAAACTCCAGATATCGAACCGGGGGTTATCCCAAATTACGGTCCAGATATATTGAGGATAGGTTCCAAAAAGCAGAGAAGAGTAAAGCTGGATATTTGAATTGCTTGGGAACCACCAGTAGCGTCCGTTGTCTGTATATACATTCCAATCCGGATCGAATGACAGATTCATGGCAATATCGAAACCGTTGCTGTTGACAAAAGCAAATCCTTGGGGGTATAAATTTATAATGCGTTGAATTTCGGGCAGGTCGCTTTCGTTTCCTTTGAATCCTCCCATCCAATATCCAGTATTTTTGTACAGGGTTTCGTTGACTTCTTCGTTGCGGGTCAATAATTCCTCAGCCTGTGTTGTGAGTTGTGCCATGTCTGCAGTTTCGACTTGTCCGCTGCGTGTGTTGATGGCTTGCTGTTTGTTTTGAGAAAAAGTTGCCGGTGGAGTGGCGTTTGATGTCAGGTGTTGAGTTGAGCCGGAATAAAGTCCCGGATGTGTAAGGGGGCTGATTTCTTTTCCGGTTGTGTTTTCTATTTCTTTTACTACCAAGGCTTTTTCCCCTGGTATGTAGTAAATGTCGTCTTCCATTGTCATTAAACGGGAAGTGGAACAGGATATTGCCAGAAAGGCAAGAATGATTATGTATAAATAGGGTTTCATATCTGTTTATTATTACTTTTATAATTCTATCAAAAACTATACCAAGTATCCATGGAATAAAAATAATAAAATTCCCTCATTTCTACTGAATTTTTTCTTTAAATTTGTTGCCGTTTTATCAAATAATAAGAAGATGGGAAAGTTTTTAACATCAAGAAGTGAAGACTATTCACAATGGTATAATGAATTAGTGGTAAAGGCCGGGTTGGCGGAACAATCAGCAGTGCGTGGGTGTATGGTGATTAAACCGTATGGATATGCAATATGGGAGAAGATTCAGCGTCAGTTGGATGATATGTTTAAGGCAACCGGACATGTGAATGCTTATTTCCCGTTGTTGATACCGAAATCTTTTTTTTCAAGAGAAGCCGACCATGTGGAGGGGTTTGCTAAGGAATGTGCTGTTGTGACTCATTATCGTCTGAAAAATGATCCGAACGGAGGAGGAGTTGTGGTGGATCCGGCTGCTAAACTGGAGGAAGAGTATATTATTCGTCCTACTTCGGAGACTATTATATGGAATACCTATAAGAACTGGATACAATCTTACCGGGATCTTCCGATTCTTTGTAATCAGTGGGCTAATGTGATGCGTTGGGAGATGCGTACCCGTATGTTTTTGCGCACAGCTGAATTTTTATGGCAAGAGGGGCATACAGCTCATGCAACGAGGGAGGAGGCTTTAGCAGAAGCCAATCAGATGGTAAGAGTATATGCCGAATTTGCTCGGAATTGGATGGCTGTTCCCGTTATTATGGGGCGTAAAAGTGAAAGTGAGCGTTTTGCAGGAGCTTTGGAGACTTTTACCATAGAAGCATTGATGCAGGATGGCAAGGCTTTGCAGGCCGGTACTTCTCATTTCCTGGGGCAGAATTTTGCCAAGGCTTTCGATGTACAATTTACCAATCAGGAAGGGAAACTGGATTATGTGTGGGCAACTTCCTGGGGGGTTTCAACTCGTTTGATGGGGGCTTTGATTATGGCTCATTCGGATGATAACGGTTTGGTTTTACCTCCGAAACTTGCTCCTATTCAAGTGGTTATTGTGCCTATCTATAAAGGTGCTGAAGGACTGAAAAGAATCAGTGAAAAAGTAGAGGGATTGATGGATAAATTGAAAGTAAAAGGTATTTCTGTAAAATATGATGACCGGGATACCCAAAAGCCAGGATGGAAATTTGCTGATTATGAATTGAAAGGAGTACCTGTCCGTTTAGCTGTCGGAGAGCGGGATTTGGAGAACGGGACTATAGAGGTGGCGCGCCGTGATACTCTGACAAAGGAAACTTTGCCGTTTGAGGGCATTGAAGAGTATGTTGAGAATTTATTGAATGATATACAGGAGAATATTTACAGAAAAGCCTTGAATTACCGTAATGAGATGATTACTAAAGTGGATTCTTACGATGAATTTAAAGCTTTGCTGGAAACTAAAGGCGGATTTTTCCTGTGTCATTGGGATGGGACTAGTGAGACGGAAGAAAAAATTAAAGCAGAAACCAAAGCAACCATCCGTTGTATACCTTTCGACAGTCCGGAAGAAGAAGGAACAGATATGGTTTCCGGTAAACCTTCCCGTCAAAGGGTGTTAATAGCAAAAGCTTATTGAGATGGAATATATTTGATTTTCTGTATCTGTTGTCGGATACTTTAGTTTGTGAATCAGAAATCCGGAAAACTTTTTTCGTTGGGTTCGGAGTTCTGTCTGTCTGTCCAAAAATTTTTTGGACAGATTTTTTTATAATTATTGGGGATAAAATGTAACCTGTTGAAGGGTGAATCGTACAAAATGTAGTTTTTTTTCATAAATTTGTATTAGGTTAGTTAATGGTGAAAAGTTTCCGGCTGTGACAGCCCGAAACTTTTCGTTTTTATTAACCTTTTGTAGGGGTAATATCGTATACGTTGTGTGAATTTTAAATAACAAGATTATGAAAAAGTACATTTGCACCGTATGTGATTACGTTTATGATCCGGAACTTGGTGATCCGGACAATGGTGTTGAACCTGGAACAGCTTTTGAAGATTTGCCGGATGATTGGACATGTCCATTGTGTGGAGTTGGGAAAGATGAGTTTAAGCCGATGGATAAATAATTATGATTTGTAAAGAAAAAAAATTGCTTTGTAAATAAATAAACATCTTATGTAAATAATATAGCATTACATTCTGATAAGTATAATGTTATATATAAAAATTTTATTTACAAATTGTTGCAAAAAAGCAGAAAAAATGGTTGTTTTGTCAAATATGACAGAAAAAGATTAATTTAGGGGAGTCGGCAATCCCTTTAAGGTGGAGACTGTTTAACTGTTAAAGTTATTCAGTCTCTTTTTAGTGATATAAAAAGACGGGGCTTTTGTATCATGTATCCAGAATAAGTAAAAAAGCTTATAAAAATTACGAAGCATAAGTATTGTCATTTTCCAGAATATGAATAGCTTTGCATAATTAAAATGTTTTGTGCTAAATTAGCAAGTAAAATTTGTTTATTGTTGTGTTCCTGTACCTTATAAGGTTTATAGGGTATGCAATGAGATTCTTTAAAACTAAGAAATGCACTATATACGTATTGTTTGTACTGTTTTTTTATTGCTCTTGATATTGGAAAATGGTATGGGTGAGTTTGTTGTTCAGGAAAAAAAACAGGGTTGGATTAAGAAATTGAGATACAGACGGGAATTGCGCAAGGAATTGAAAGGTGAGATTCAATTATCAGGAGCTTTTGCTCTATATCCAATGATTGTGAAATGGGCGGAGGAGTTTCGCAAAATACATCCTAAAGTCAGGATAGATATTTCAGCCGGTGGTGCCGGTAAAGGCATTACAGATGCTTTGGCGAAAGTGGTGGATTTGGGTATGGTATCCCGGGATATTTATCCGCAGGAATTAGAAAAGGGGGCATTTCCGGTTGCAGTTGTGAAAGATGCTGTTGTTCCTACTATTAATTCCAATAATCCATTAATAAATGAGATTTTAGCTACCGGGTTGAAACGGGAGGTGGCAAAAGATTTATGGATTCATACTACGGCCCGGACGTGGGGGGATGTGTTGGGTAGTGCAAGTACGATTCCTGTTCATGTTTATACACGTTCCGATGCATGCGGAGCAGCAGAAACTTTTGCGGCGTGGTTGGGAGCAAAACAGGAAGATTTGGAGGGTACAGCCGTGTTCGGTGATCCTGGTGTAACTTCTGTTGTTCAACGTGATAAGATAGGAATAGGATTTAATAATATTGCTTATGCCTATGATATTAATTCCAAGAAGCCTTACCGTCATATTGCTGTTATGCCTTTGGATTTGGATGGAAACGGGCGGATAGATCCGGAAGAAGATTTTTATTCTACCAGTACGGAATTAAATGCTGCTATTGCTGACGGGCGTTATCCTGCTCCTCCTGCCCGGAATTTGTTTTTGGTTGCAAATGGTGTGCCTGAAAAGCCGGAAGTATTGGCTTTTTTGGAATTTATTCTGACAGATGGACAGGAATATGCTCCTGAAGTGGGATTTATTGGTTTGTCGACCGAATTGCTTGAAGAAGAATTGACTAAACTTCAACAAAAATGATTTCTTCTGAAAAATGTGAAATTATACAAAAAACTTCTGTAGTCCGTCTGTTGAAAGATAAGGTAGCGGGTTCTGTAATGTTTATTTTTACAATGATTTCTGTGTTGTTGCTGATATTGATAGGGGTTGGTCTGATTTTTAAATCTATGCCTATATTGGAAGAGAAGTCATTGTGGGAATTGTTGTGTACTTCCAAATGGAAGCCTATGCGCGGGGATTTTGGATTTTTGCCTTTTATCATGGGGACGCTTTGGGTGACAGGTATTGCTATTGTCTGGACTTTACCGGTTTCTTTGTTTACGGCTATATTTCTGACGGAAAATTCTCGTTCGTGGGTGAAGAAAGTAGTTTTTCCTGCTTTGGATATTTTGGCGGGATTACCGTCGGTGGTGTACGGTGTGTGGGGGATACTGGTCATTGTGCCTTGGATATCGGACAGATTAGCTCCGCATTTTGTAGAATATTCAACAGGGTATTCGACCTTGACGGCTGGTATTGTGTTGGGAATTATGATTTTGCCTTTGTTGATTAGTTTGTTTGTGGAATTGTTTTCTTCCGTACCTCAGGAATATCGTGAAGCCTCATTGTCTTTGGGGGCAACCCGTTGGCAGACTACAAAATATGTTTTGTTGAAAAAAACTTTTCCCGGGATTATAGCATCTATAACATTGGCAATTTCCCGGGCTATGGGTGAGACAATAGCCGTTTTAATGGTTTGCGGGAATATTGTTCAACTTCCTGCTTCTTTATTTGACGGTTGTTATCCGTTGCCTGCTTTGATTGCGAACAACTATGGTGAGATGTTGTCTTTGCCTTTGTATGAGTCGGCATTAATGCTGGCTGCTTTGATTTTATTTGTTGTGGTATTTGTATTTAATATCGGTTCCCGGTTACTTTTACGTAAGATAGAACAAAGTTTGATTTAATTTTCCGGAAGATGAAAATAAAGTTTGTAGAAGAAAAGTTAATGAAGGGAGTGATGCTGGTGACCACCTTACTGGTTTTTCTATTTGTGGGAAGTATTTTGTATACCGTTATCCGGAACGGTTGGTCGGCAATGAGTTGGGAGATGATATCTTCTTTGCCGGGTGGTGGTTTTTATATTGGGAAAGAGGGTGGTTTGCTGAATGCAATTGCCGGTTCGTTGTATATTGTCGGGGCTTCAACTATTTTGGGGTTGGCTGTGAGTATTCCGGTGGTATTTTATCTGAATGTTTATTTAAAAAAGAATTCCAGACGGGCTTCTCTGGCGCGTTTGGCTTATGATGTTTTGTTTGGCATACCCTCCATCGTTTACGGTGCTTTTGCTTTTACTATTATGATTTATCTGGGACTGAAGACTTCTTTGGCAGGAGGTATTATTGTAATTACTTTATTGATTATTCCGATTTTTATCCGTACTATGGATGAGATTGCCAGAGAGTTGCCCCAGGATATGCTGAATGCTTCTTTTTCCCTGGGAGCAACCCGTTATGAAACCATTAAAGTGGTGGTCCGGCAAATTGCTCCTGGTATAGCAACAGCAACTCTTTTATCTATAGGACGTGCTATCGGGGATGCTGCTGCGGTTTTGTTTACGGCCGGCTATACGGACAGTATTCCGGCGTCATTGGGACAGCCTGCGGCTACTTTACCTTTGGCTGTGTTTTTTCAATTGAGCAGTCCAATACCCGAAGTACAGGAAAGGGCTTATGCCGCTGCTTTGATGTTGACTGTAATTGTGTTGTTTCTTAGTATTTTGGGAAGAATTATCACCAATCGTTTTTCAAAAAATAAGATTTGACGTTTTGTATTAGGAAATTGGGGTATGTTGATGTTGAAATTTTGTAATTTTATTATATGAATATTCCTTTTTTAAGTAAAAAGATCAAATGGTATATGGCAGAATTGAATGAAACGGAATTGAAAAAAGGTTTTTTTCGTCCGGATCAGAAATTTTGTACTGATGATACTAATCGGTCTAATATCAGGGTAGAGAATCTGAATGTATCTATTCAGGGAAACCGTATTCTGAAAAATGTTTCCGCAGAGATACCCGACCGGAAGATTACTTGTATTATCGGACCTTCTGGTTGTGGAAAGTCTACATTACTTAAAAGTTTAAATCGTTTGCTGGATAACAATGAAGGAGTCACTGTGACGGGGAAAGTGTTGGTTGACGGGGAAGACTTGTATGCATCGGAGGCGGAGGTGACGCATATTCGTCGTAAGATTGGGTTATTATCACAGCGTCCTTGTCCGCTTCCTATGTCTATTTATGATAATATTGCCTATGGTTGCCGGATTCATGGATTACGTAACCGTAAAAAGCTTAATTTGGTTGTGCGCCATTATTTGCAGGCTGTCGGTTTGTGGGAAGAAGTCAAAGAACGTTTGCATACTCCGGCTGGCCGGATGTCTATCGGACAGCAGCAGCGATTATGTCTGGCTCGTGGATTGGCAGTGGAACCTCAGTTTATTTTGGCTGACGAGGCGACTTCTGCTTTGGATCCGATTTCCAGTAAAACTATTGAAGATCTGTTTTTGAAGTTAAAAGAAGAATATGCAATTGTATTGGTGACCCATACTTTGCGGCAAGCTTTGCGAATAGCTGATTATGTGATTTTTATGTATATGGGGGAAATTATTGAAGCCGGTCCGGCAGAGCAGATTTTCCAAAAACCTCAAAAAGAATTGACCCAAAAATATCTGGCAGGAGTTTTTAGTTGAGGAAAAGTTATTCAGGATTATACCATGAAGGACATTGTAAATAAATTGAATGAACGTTTTATTGGCAAAGAGCCGGAGGAAGTATTGAGTTATTTTCTGGAAGTATACCGGGGACATATCGCTTTGGCTTCCAGTCTCAGTATAGAAGATCAGGTCCTGACTGCGATGATTTGTCGTATTCGGCCTGAAACCCGTATATTTACTTTGGATACCGGGCGTTTATTTCCGGAAACTTATAGTTTGATAGAGCGTACCAATATGACCTATGGTATAAAAATTCAGCTTTTTTTTCCGGATTATAAGCAAGTGGAAAAGATGGTTGCAGAGCATGGGGTGAATCTTTTTTATGAAAATATCGAAAAAAGGCGGTTGTGTTGTCATATCCGGAAACTGGAGCCTTTAAAACGGGCGTTTGATAGTTTGAAGGTATGGATTTGCGGTTTACGTCACGAGCAGTCTGTTACCCGGACTGATATTCGTATGGTGGAATGGGATGAACCGCATCGTTTGCTGAAACTAAATCCTTTGATTAATTGGACAGAGAAGCAAGTGTGGGATTACATTCATGGGCATGGAGTTCCTTACAATAAATTGCATGATCAAGGATTTCCGAGTATCGGATGTCAGCCGTGTACCAGAGCAGTCAAACCCGGTGAAGATATCCGGGCCGGACGTTGGTGGTGGGAGAATCCTTTACATAAAGAATGCGGATTACATAAGTAATCCGTATTCTTTATTTTTGCGGAATGTATAAATTTAGGCCCTATTTACCAGATTATACACAAACTATTTTATAACCTGTTATCAATAAATTTTAAACCAGAATCGTTTATGAGTGATGCCGTAAAGCATGAGTGTGGAATTGCAATGGTGAGATTATTGAAACCATTGGATTATTACCGGGAAAAATATGGGGATGCCTTTTGGGGGTTAAATAAGCTTTATTTGCTGATGGAAAAGCAGCATAACCGTGGACAGGAGGGAGCAGGGATGGCTACAGTCAAGTTAAATGCCCGGCCGGGTGAAGAATATATTTTCCGTGAAAGGGCAGAAGGGACGGGTGCTATACAGGAAATATTTGCAACAGTGCACCGGGCAATAGGTGATTACCGAAAGCTGGAGCCACAGACTGCTGCAGAACAATGGCCTTTTATGGGTGAAATGTATATGGGGCATTTGCGTTATAGTACAACCGGTCGTTCCGGTGTATCTTATCTGCATCCTTTTTTGCGTCGTAATAATTGGAGAAGCAGGAATTTGTCATTGGCAGGGAATTTTAATCTGACCAACGTAGACGAAATTATGAGCTATATTGTAGAGCGTGGACAACATCCGCGGCATAATGCTGATACGTTTATTATTCTTGAACAACTCGGTTATTTGCTGGATGAGGAAGTAGAACGTTTATACTGTAGGTTTAAAGATGAAGGTTTGAGTGGTCAGGCTATAAATGATGCCATTGAGGATAACATTGCTATTGAAAACATTTTACGTGAAGCATCTGCTTTATGGGATGGCGGGTATGTGATTACAGGTTTAACGGGGAGCGGGGATATGTTTGCTTTCCGGGATCCGCAGGGAATCCGGCCTGCCTTTTATTATGTTAGTGATGAAGTGATTGTTGTGGCTTCTGAGCGACCTGTTATTCAGACGGTATTTGACCTCCAGGTGAAAGATGTAAAAGAGCTTTTGCCCGGACAAAGTATGGTTGTAAAACGAAATGGCAAGATAACTTTAAGTCAAATCCATCAGGCTGAGTGTGTTACTCCCTGTTCGTTTGAACGGATTTATTTTTCAAGGGGGAGTGATTGTGATATTTACCGGGAACGTAAGGAATTGGGGCGTTTGCTGACTGATGTTATTTTAAAAAGTGTGGGATATGATATTGAGCATACTATTTTTTCCTTTATTCCCAATACGGCTGAAATAGCTTACTATGGGATGATGCAAGGTTTGGAGGCTTGGCTGGACACACAAAAAAGCGAATTGATTTGTGAGAGAAAAGACAGTTTAACCTGCGGACAAATCCGGGAAATTCTGGCTAAGCAAATCCGGACTGAGAAGTTGGCAATCAAAGATATTAAATTGCGTACTTTTATTGCGGAAGGAAACAGCCGGAACGATTTGGCTGCGCATGTATATGATACGACTTATGGTACTGTCCGGGAAGGTATAGATTCTATTGTGGTTATTGATGACAGTATCGTCCGGGGTACGACATTGCGTCAAAGTATCATTAAGATGCTTTGTCGCCAGAAGCCTAAACGTATTGTAATTGTTTCTTCTTCTCCTCAGATTCGTTATCCGGATTGTTATGGGATTGATATGTCGAGGATGAGTGAATTTATTGCGTTTCATGCGGCTGTTTCTTTATTGAAAGACCGGGGCATGGAATATGTTATTGATGACGTATACAAAAAAAGTAAAGCACAGATTGATTTGCCGAAAGAACAGGTTGTAAATTATGTAAAAGAAGTATATGCACCTTTTACCGATGAGGAGATTGCTGATAAGATAGCGTATCTCATTACTCCTAAAGATTGTCTTTCGGAAATAAAGGTTGTTTATCAATCTATCGGGAATTTACATCAGGCTTGTCCGGCTCATCAAGGAGACTGGTATTTTTCAGGCAATTATCCTACTCCCGGAGGCAATCGTTTAGTAAACCGGGCATTTGTAGATTGGTATGAAAATATGGGAAGAGACTTTAAAGACAGGAAATAGGAAATTTCTATAACTTTTCCTTATTTTTGTTTATGGATAAAATAACGAAATTGTGATTCAGAAAATAAAAACAGGGATGCTTCCGTTGGCAATGCTAACGGGAGCTTTCTTTTATGATTTTTTTCAAAGCCTGGCTTTTTTGACACCTTATCTGATTTTCAGTATGTTGTTTATTACTTATTGCAGATTATCTTTTAGTGAATTGCGATTTAGTCATTTACATTGGTGGTTGTTGGGATTTCAGCTTATCGGTTGTTTGGTTGTATACGGGGCTTGGGTTTGGTTCGACCCTGTTGTTGCGGAAGGCTGTCTGATTTGCGTTCTGGCTCCGACTGCGACTGCGGCAGCGGTGATTACAGGAATGTTGGGAGGGAGTGTAGCTTGTATTGCTGCTTATACTTTGATTAGTAGCCTGGCTGTGGCGTTGTTTTCGCCTCTGATTTTTACGTTGCTTGGGGAGCATACTGAAATGACTTTTGCGGATTCTGTATGGCATATTTGTAAACAGGTTATGCCTCTTTTGGTGTTGCCTTGTGTATCGGCTTTGTTACTGTCAAAAGTTTTGCCCCGATTGCATCAGCAATTAAAGAAATTACAGATTTTATCGTTTTATCTTTGGGCTTTAGGTCTGACGATTGTGACTGGTAAAACTGTTTATTTTATCATTCATCAGGAATCTCAGGAGTTGAACAAAGAATGGTGGATGGCTGTATTAGCTTTGGTTATATGTATTTTACAGTTTTTGCTTGGGCGTTATGTTGGTCGCCGGTATGGAGAGCCAGTGTCCGGAGGGCAAGGATTGGGTCAAAAAAATACGATATTGGCTATCTGGATGGCTCAGGTCTATTTGAATCCTTTGTCTTGTATTGCTCCTGCTTCCTATGTTTTGTGGCAAAACATTATCAATAGTTATCAGTTGTGGCAAAAAAGAAAGAGTGAATAATACCTTCTATTTGTAGTTTCAAAATGTAAAGCCGAATAACAGAGCAAAATAGCGTATGCCTTTCCTGCGAAAAGGCTGAATATGCAGCTAAATACCCCCTGGTTCAAAACGCCCAGCCAGTCCGGTGAATTAGTCGGATATACCGGAAATATGAAGTGTTCCAGATTATGTACCAAAATAATAGCCATTACAGCAAATCCGCGTAAGGCATCCACGACTTCAATGCGGGGATTTTTTTGAGAAGTTGTTCTGTTGTCATTTTGAATCGTTGTTTTTTTGCTTCCGCTCTTTTCAAAAGACATGATTGATGGTTTCCGGCTTTGGCAGAAAAAAAGAAAACAGGGCGTCGGATACAGAAATAATTTAGTTATTCTATACTGATGGCTACTGGTGCTTCTGTTTCTTCTGTGAGACTACGGGTGACAGTGATGTCTTTCGGACCAGGAATAAGCGGACTGTGTTCGAGCACATGACGCACACGCAGAAACTGGTCTGCAGTAAATTGGTTAAAATAGGAATAATAATAGTCCATAATGTTATGAGAGGTAAAAGTAATCCCATCAATACTTTGTCGCTGGTATTTTTCCTGTATGGTAAGTTCCGGATTATTTTTCAGGTAAGTTTCATATTCAGTACGGTCATAAGCATAAGTATCATTACAATAATCGGTGTTGTTGTCTTTGCTGATAAATACATGTAAGAGTCCCAGATAGTGTCCTAATTCGTGTGCCATTGTCTGGTAATTATCCGGTTCATAAATGTATGTGTTGTTCAGTGTGATACCCCAGGGAAAATCGGGAGTTCTTGTATAGAAGGTGTTATTGGCCAGTAGTCCCGGAAGGCTATTTTGGCGGGGGGTATGCGGAAGTGTTGTACGCCCTGAAACGTTGGATTCGACAAAAGTGAATACAAAAACGTTGACATATTGATTGGGGTCCCACAACAGGTCGCCGTCAACGGTGTTGGTTTCTTTCAGAAAAGATTCCGAGCTTTTGTAGGCTGAATTGGTACGTTGTACCCGGTCTATACCTGGTTCCGGCAGTTTATTTCCGTTGGGATCGTGTGTGGCTGCTATCAGATGTAAATTCATATCAACACTTCCGTTCGGATTCTGAAACAGATAATTGCATTTTTCGATGATGCCATTGATTACTTCGGTTTTTACATTTTGCAAACTATCTTTATTATCGCTGTATATAATATGGAAAACGACCGGTAATTCATAATGGAATGAACCGGAAACGGTATCCTGTTCTATGCTGACATTGACAATGTTGCGTTCGCTGCTTATTTGAAGATTCGTGAAACGGGCAACTCCGGTATTGTTTGCATCAACGCTTATGATTAAGTTGGTAGTGTTGTATCCGTCTGTTTTATCTACAGAACACCAGTCTGTAGTACCTTCTATCTGCCATGCTGTGTTTGTGTTGATTGTCAGCATCCAGGCACCTCCGTTGCCTGAAAAATGTAAATTTCTTTCCGAGGTTTTTAACACTTGAGGTGCCGGTTCGTCTTTAGCACAGGAAAGTAAAGTGACTATAGGTAAAAGTAGAGATATAAATAATCTGATTTTCATGCTTTTCCTTTTATTGTTGCACAAAAATATAAAAAAGTCCGGGCCTTGCAAAATAAAAGAAAATGAAGAAAGGTTATTTAACGCTCAGCGTTCATGGTGGAAAGAACAGGAAGTGAAAAGCACAATACCTAAAAATTGGGGTTGTAAAATAAAGAAAATAGTGTTTAATTTGCATATTAAATTTATTTAGAATGAATAAATATATGAAATATTCGGCCACAGACAGAATGAGTGATTTGATTTGTGAAAATTATAATTTATTGCTGGTGATGAGTCGGTTTGGTTTGTCGTTGGGATTTGGGGATAAAACAGTAGAACAGGTATGCGAACAGCAGGGAGTACATACCGGAACTTTTTTAGCAGTAGTAAATTTTATGGATGATGAGTGTTGCATATCCGATGAGTATTATCACAAAATTTCTGTAGAGGCTTTAATAGATTATTTACGTCAGGCGCATTCTTATTTTTTAGATTTTAATCTTCCTGCAATACGTCGCAAATTGATAGATGCGATTGATTGTTCGCAGAATGACGTAGCTTTTTTGATTCTGAAATTTTTTGACGAATATGTCAATGAGGTGAGGGCACATATGGAGTATGAAAATCAGGTGGTTTTCGGGTATGTGAATTGTTTGCTGCAAGGAAAAAATTATCCGGGAGGATATAATATTAAAGTTTTTGCTGACCGTCATAATCAGATTGAAGCCAAATTAACAGAATTGAAGAATATCATAGTGAAATATTATCCGGCCAATATCAATAATAATCAATTGAACAGTGTATTGTTTGATATTTATTCGTGTGAGAAGGATTTGTGTTCCCATTGTCGGGTGGAAGATTACATGTTTGTTCCGTTAATTATGGAAGTTGAAAATAAAATTCATCACGATGCGAGAGGATGAAACATTGAAAGTAGCGATTGCCGAGACTTCGGTTATCATCCGGAGTGGTTTGGCTTTGGTGTTGAAACATGTGCAGGGATTCAAAATCCTGCCGATAGAGGTGATTTCGCCGGAGTCTTTATTGGATTGTATCCGTATACATAAACCTGGCGTTTTGATTATAAATCCCACTTTTCCTGTTCCTTTTGATGTTCGGAAACTGAAAGAAGAAACCAGGGAATTCAACATGAAATGTATAGCATTGCTTTGTTCTGTGAGTGATTCTGCTTTATTGAAAAATTATGATGATAGTTTTTCTTTATATGATGAACCTAAGATTCTGGAAGGGAAATTAAATAAATTATTGAATGTTTCTGAAGAGATTGTCACGGCAGGAGGGCAGGATATATTGAGTGTGCGTGAGAAAGAGATTGTTACGTGTGTAGTGAAAGGTATGACTAATAAAGAAATAGCTGATGCTCTCTTTTTATCTGCACATACGGTAATTACGCATCGTCGCAACATTGCCCGTAAATTACAGATTCATAGTCCTGCTGGTTTGACGATTTATGCTATTATCAATAAATTAATAGAGTTACAGGATATTAAAGAATATTTGTAATATTCTGGATGTGTGAGAGAGGTGGTAGTTTTCCAGTCTGATGAAAGTAGTTTTTCAGATTTTTGAGTGTGGACTAAAGTGTCTGATAAATAACTACAAATCAGAAACTTTAGTCCGGACAATTGCTTTCCGAAAAGCAAAATGCTGGCTTTTGCTTTATTTCAATATATTTCCATGGGTATCTACGGAGAGATATACTTCCTGACCGTCTTTTTCTAATTCAAAATGGTAATAAGTATTGGCAGGAGTTTCAAAAAAATGGATTTCGTCTATTCGATATTTGCCATAGGTTGAGTTGCGGAAAGCATCCATAACGGTGGTTGGTACATCTGTTTTGTTTACTTCCCAAAAGGTTGTTTGCCAAGTGGTTCCGTTGAATATAACTTCTTTATTTTTGCCTTGGTCCAGGATATCAACTTCGTATTTTCCTTTTTCCCGGTCTGTATCAAGCAGAATTGCCTGAGGATATTTTTGTTTGATTTGATTTTGAATTTCGGCAGGAAGAGGTGAATAATCGACAGGACTATTGGGTTTCAGGTCGTTCATGGTTTTTACCAGTTGACCGTTTTCGGTATAATATAGATTGGTTTCCTGGCCTGCTTTTTCAACTTCAATTATATAAATAGGGAGTACATTCGGTCTTTCGATTTTGGTGATATCGTCTTTCTTCCAGTTGTTATAATCGGTTTTTTCCAGATTATTCCGGATTTCTGCAGGAAGCATATTGTATCTGAGTTCATTCTTGGTTAATGTCCATTTTCCTTTATTGTCGAACCAAGCTTCACTTTCAATGTTGTCATTATGAAATTCTGCAACGTAAAATCCTTGTTTGGATTCCCATTCTGTTTTTTTTGCGTTCGGATACTTTGCTTTGAATGCAGTGACAATTTGTTTGTCGGGGAGGTTCTGGCTGTGCGCATTGCAACCGTTGAGGAACATGCCCAAAGTCAATGCCGGGATAAATAATAATAATCTTGTTTTCATATGGATAAGTTTTTAGTTTATTGCTTTTGAATTTTACGTTTTCATGTGAATAAAGTTTGAGGCTGGGATTTTAATTATTACTGTAAAAATGAAATTATTGTTTGGGAATAATGTGGAAAAAATAATTGCTGATAATTTCTATCTTTGTTGTATATCACACTAGAAAAAATGTTCAATGAATTATCTGGCACATATTTATTTATCCGGGAAAGACAAACAGGTACAGATTGGCAATTTTGTGGGTGATGCGGTAAAGGGAAATGCTTACAGGAATTATCCGCCCGGCATTCAGAAAGGAATTCTTCTTCACCGGCAGATTGATGCTTTTTCGGATGCTCATCCTTTGGTGCGTGAAATGGTGGCTTTAGGGCGGGCTTATTTTGGCCGGTATTCCGCCGTTGTGACTGATATTTTGCTGGATCATATTCTGGCACGGGATTTTAAGATTTATGCTCATCAGTCTTTGAAAAGTTTTGCCTGGGCTTTCTATTGGAATCTGATATTGAATTACCGGAATTTGCCTGCCCGGTTTCAGAGCTTCATGTGGCATTTTATTTTAACCAGCCGTTTGGAACGTTATGCGACTCCGGAGGGAATATGCCGTTCTTTGTCTATTATGGTTGATTACCGGGGGATAGAAATAAATTCCGGCAAAGCGGTGGATTTTCTTTGGATTCATGACCGGAAATGGCGGGAGGTATTTGAAATCTTTTTCCCGGAACTGCAAGCCATGTGTCAGCGCGAGTTAGTGCGTGATACAACAATAACACTGAGTTCATAGAGTAGATAAAGAGGTGCAGATACCAGTAATAAGGTAAATACATCAGATGTCGGGGTGATAATAGCGGTAACAATCAGAATTGCTACCAAAGAATGTTTCCGGAATTTTTTCAGCATTCCGGCAGTAATAAGATGAAGTTTTGCCAAAAAATAAGCAATGACAGGTATTTCAAATGCAGTTCCCAATAAGAGAGATAGCATAGTGAAACTACTGATATAAGAAGACAGGGAAATCAGGTTTGTTACGGTTTCACTGACTTGATAAGTTGCTAAAAAGCGGAAGGAGAGTGGAAAAATGACATAATAATTGAGAAATATTCCGAAGAGAAAGAGCAGACAAGCCGGAACAAGTATTTTTATGCAGGTTCGGCGTTCTGCGGTATGCAAAGCCGGATTGATAAAGCCAAACAGAGTATATATGATATAGGGGGAAGCAAGTAGGATTCCCGTATATAATGCCACACTCATGTGAATCATAAACTGGGAAGTAAGCTGAGTGTTAATTAAATCCACATGAAAATCTCCAGCTTCCAGTGAAGGTATGGCGAAATCAGCGGCAAGCCGGTTAAAAAAACGATATAAAATAAAGTCAGAACGTTGGGGAGCAAGAATAATATTGAATAAAAAATCTTTAAAAAAGAAAGCAATACATGCCAAAAGCACGACAGCTATAACAATACGAAAAAATACCTTCCTGAGTTCATCCAGATGATCCCAGAAAGTCATTTCTTTTTCGTTAGAATTTTCCATATGGCGCACTAAGCGTTATTTTTTTCTTTATCGTCAGTATTTAAGTCGTTCTCAATTCCGTTCATGCCATCTTTAAAACTTTTCACCCCTTTTCCCAGACCTTTCATCAGTTCCGGAATTTTTCTTCCGCCAAAAAGTAACAATACAATCAGGGCAATAAAAAGAATCTCTTGTCCGCCTAAGCCAAAAATGAATAATCTTCCAAGCATATTAATAGTTTTTGTTGGCCAAAGATAATCATTTCCCTTGTAAAATTTTCATAAAAATGACATGGGTAAGGAATTATAGTATAAAATGTTACATTTGCAATTCTGTTAGTAAATAATGACCGGAAATGAGTGAGAAAAGGACTGCTTCATTTTTGTTTGAGCAGGAAAGAAATAAACTGCGGCGTAGTTTTTCTGCCATGGTAAAAGTGGTGGGGCCTGTTTGCAATTTGGACTGTGATTATTGTTATTATCTGGAAAAAGATGCTTTGTATCCGGGTAAAAAATTTAATTTGTCCGCCTTCGGGATGAAGGAAGATATATTGGAAAAATTTATCCGGGATTATATTGTTGCGCAGCCTCAGGAAAGGGTTGAATTTATTTGGCATGGAGGAGAACCTACATTGTTGGGGCGAGAGTATTTCCGCAGGGCATTGGAATTGCAAAAAAAATATGGGGAAGGCAAACGGATTACTAATGTCTTGCAGACAAACGGAACATTAATCGACGACCAATGGGCAGAGTTTCTGGCTGAAAATCATTTTTTGTGTGGTCTTTCCATTGACGGTCCCAGAAAATTCCATGATTATCACCGGCGTTTTGCTGACGGAAGGGGGTCCTGGGAAAAAGTGGTGGAGTGTGCACGAATTTTCCGGAAACATGGGGTGGAATTTAATACCATGTCGGTAGTGAATGCTTCCAATTGTAAAGAACCGGTTGCTGTATATGAATTTCTGAAAGAAATAGGTAGCCGGTATATGCAGTTTTCTCCGATTGTGGAACGGATTGCGTTGGATGAAAATGAGGATTTGTCTATTGTAGATAATAAATATTCCGGGGAAACGGCATTGATGAGGGAAAATGTCAGTGCGGAGGACTGGGGTAATTTTTTATGCCGTATTTTTGACCGATGGGTAAAAACGGATGTAGGTTATTGTTATGTAAATTGGTTTGACAACACGTTGGCAGCTTATGTCGGGCAACAACCTTCTTTGTGTTCGATGGCACCCTATTGTGGTTGTTCTTTGGCAATAGAACATAATGGAGATGCTTTTTGCTGTGATCATTTTGTATTTCCGGAATATCGGTTGGGAAATATTTTTCAACAGGATATAGCAGAGATGGTAAAAAGTGATAAACAGTTATTTTTTGAACAATACAAAAAAGATTCGTTACCGAACCGTTGTAAATTATGTGCTTATTTAAAGGCTTGCGGAGGAGATTGTCCAAAAAACCGGATAGCAAAAACGATTGAAAATGAAAATATTTCGTGTTTGTGTAAAGGTTTCAGAATGTTTTTTGAACATACCCGCAAGTATTTTGAATTTATGGCTGATGAGTTGAGAAATCAGCGTCCGCCGGCCAATGTAATGAGGGCAAAGTTGGATTGAGCCTTTTGGGTTATTAATCTTTTTTTATAATCTCTTTGAGAATAGAGTTTTTATTCCTACTTTTGCAACATATTTCAATTCCATCTGTTTCTATACAGATGATTATACTACAAAATAAAATCCTTATCATAAGTCTATGTACGACATTTTGGAATTAAATGACAAGTTGCTGGCTGATTTACGGCAAATTGCTAAAACGTTAAATATCAAACGAGTAGAATCTTACAAAAAACAAGAATTAATATATAAGATACTGGACCAGCAGGCTTTGGTTGCTGCTCAGTCTGAGCCGGCCGTTAAAATTCCTGTTCAGGAGGCTGAAGCAGAAGCCGGAAAGAGAGAGAAAAGACCTCGTGCCCGGGTGATGCGTCCCGGTGTAGAAAAAGTGGGGGATTCAAAAGGTGGAGTTCCGAAGTTTGCACGCCATGAGGAAGTAAAACGGGAAGATAGCAGACAGGAAGAAATTCTTAAAGAAGAGCCTGCAAAACAGGAGATAAAGCAGGAAGAAGCCGGACAGGAAGAAAAGGTGCCGGAAGCAGTTGCCGGAAAATCCCAGGAAGAACAGCTTCGTCGTCCGGAGCGTCGTCGGGAGGATTTTCGACGAAATCAGTCACAACGTGAGGAGTTCCGTCAGGGGGGGCGAAAAGAGTTTGTAAAAAAACAACAGACGAATTCCCGGAAAGAACAGACTAATCGTCTGGTTCATGATGATATACTGGAAAAGGAACTGGATTTTAACGGAAATGATGATGATTTTGAAAGGGAAAATTATGATTACCCCTTAGAACGGGAAACCCGGCTGGTACAGGAACAACCTGATGTTCAGGAAAACCGTTATGATGAGAGTAACCATTATGAAGACAATCGCAGGGATAATGCTAACGGGAATATCAATCCCAATAAGATGCGTTTTGACAAACGGGATAAATATTACGAATTTGAAGGTATCATTCTGAATTCCGGAGTACTGGAAATTATGCCTGACGGGTATGGTTTTCTGCGTTCTTCCGATTACAATTACCTGAATTCACCGGATGATATTTATGTTTCCCAAAGTCAGATTAAATTGTTTGGTTTGCAGACCGGTGATACTGTTGAAGGGACTGTACGGCCTCCTAAAGAAGGAGAAAAATATTTCCCGTTGATAAAAGTGGAAAAAATAAACGGTAAATCTCCGGATGCTGTGCGTGACCGGATTCCTTTTGATCACCTTACCCCGCTTTTCCCGAATGAGAAGTTTAATATTACCGGAAACGGAAGGGCGACGCTTTCCACTCGTGTTGTGGATATGTTTGCTCCGATTGGTAAAGGACAGCGGGGTTTGATTGTAGCACAGCCTAAAACGGGTAAAACTGTTTTGTTGAAAGAAATTGCAAATGCAATAGCGGCAAATCATCCGGAGGTATACCTGATTATTTTGTTAATAGACGAACGTCCGGAAGAAGTTACGGATATGGCCCGCAGTGTAAGGGCGGAAGTGATTTCGTCTACTTTTGACGAACCTGCGGAACGTCATGTAAAAGTGGCCAATATTGTATTGGAAAAAGCAAAACGAATGGTTGAGTGCGGGCATGATGTAGTTATTCTTCTGGATTCAATTACTCGTCTGGCCAGAGCTTATAATACAGTTTCTCCGGCTTCCGGTAAAGTGTTGTCAGGAGGAGTTGATGCCAATGCATTACATAAACCCAAACGCTTTTTTGGTGCGGCACGTAACATAGAAGGAGGCGGTTCATTAACTATTTTGGCAACTGCTTTGACAGAAACCGGGTCGAAGATGGACGACGTAATTTTTGAGGAATTCAAAGGAACAGGTAATATGGAGTTGCAGCTTGACCGTAAGTTGTCCAATAAACGGATTTATCCGGCTGTTGACATTACTGCTTCCAGTACGCGGCGTGAAGATTTGTTGATGGAAGATTATACGTTGAATAGGATTTGGATTTTACGGAATTATTTGACAGATATGAATTCTGTAGAAGCTATGCAATTTGTAAAAGATCGTCTGGAGAAGACAAAATCAAATGAAGAATTCCTGATTTCGATGAATGATAAATAGGGGTGAATACATTAGTTCGGATAGGTAACCCTGTAATTAGAATTTGTATTTTCTGAAAAACTGTTCTGAGGAGTGATTTTATTCTTCAGGACAGTTTTTTTGGGGAAATAAATGAAAGGTTTTATCAATAGCGGCTTAATTTGTAGTTTCCTTTTTGTTATATTTGAGAGCTCAATAAATAGATTGGTGGATGAATTATAAAATATGAAACAAGCTTTATTATTATCAGGAATTATGGCCGGAATAGGTTGCGTACAGGCTGATGCTGTCACTCCGGCGAAGGGAAAAAAAGTTCCGAATGTTGTTTTTATTATTGCCGATGATTTGGGCTATGGTGAATTGAGTTGTTATGGTCAGGAAAAATTTCAAACTCCTAATATAGACCGTTTGGCTTTGGAGGGAATGCGTTTTACCCAATGCTATTCGGGAACGACAGTCAGTGCTCCGTCCAGAGCTTGTCTGATGACAGGATTACATTCGGGACATGTTCCGATTCGTGGAAATAAAGAGGTGCAGCCGGAAGGTCAGATGTCTTTGCCTGCCGGTATTAATTCTATTTTTCAGGTATTTAAGAATGCCGGTTATACCACCGGATGTTTTGGAAAATGGGGATTAGGGGCTCCGGATGCAGAAGGAGCACCTGACAAACAAGGAGTAGATGATTTTTTTGGTTATAATTGCCAGTTGTTAGCTCATAATTATTATGCAGACCATCTTTGGGATAACGGAAGACGAGTAGAATTGACTGACAATTATAATGGTGGATATGGTACTTATACTCAGGATTTAATTCATGAAAGGGGATTACAATTTTTAGATGATAATAAAGACAAGCCTTTCTTTTTGTTTCTACCTTACGTATTGCCTCATGCGGAGTTGCTTGTTCCTGAAGATAGTATTATTCAAAAGTTCCGTGGTAAATATCCGGAAACACCTTTTAAAGGATGTGATTCCGGTCCGGCCTTTCGCAAAGGAGGGTATTGTTCTCAGCAAGAACCTCATGCCACATTTGCAGCGATGGTATATCGTTTGGATGTATATGTTGGTCAGGTGGTGGCGAAATTGAAAGAATTGGGTATTTATGATAATACGATTCTTGTATTTTGCAGTGATAACGGGCCTCATAGGGAAGGTGGGGCTGATCCTGAATTTTTTAATAGTAATGGGATTTTCCGGGGATATAAAAGGGATGTTTATGAAGGAGGAATCCGGGTGCCTTTTATTGTTGTCTGGCCGGGTGTTGTCCAGCAGGGACAGACCGATTTTATGTGTTCTTTCTGGGATATGCTGCCAACTTTTGCGCAGTTGACAGGAGTAAAAGTGAAAGACCGGATTGACGGTATTAGTCTGATGCCTTTGCTTACCGGAAAAGGAAAACAAAACGAGCATGACCATTTCTATTTTGAATTTCATGAAGGGGGCGGAAGACAGGCTCTTCGCCGGGGAGATTGGAAATTAGTCCGTTTACGGGTATCACAAGGAGAAGACAAACTGAAAACGGAGTTATATAACCTGGCAGCAGACCCTTCGGAAATACATGATTTGGCGGCAGAATATCCGGATAAAGTAAAGGAATTGCTGGTTATATTGAATCGGGAACATGTGTATGATCCCAATTGGCCTTTATTGAAAGAGGAGATTAAAAAGTCAAACTGAGATGAAAACCATTCATTTATTACCTTTAGCTGGATGTGCCTTATTGGGACACAGTGTACAGGCAAATGAATTTCTTAAGAGGCCGAATATAGTAGTTATTCTGGCAGATGATTTGGGGTTTGGAGATATTAGTGCATATGGCAAGAATGGCATTGAGACTCCTAATATAGACCGTATTGCTGATGAAGGATTGCGTTTCTGTAACGGGTATGCCAGTTCGTCTACCAGTACTCCCAGCCGTTATTCTTTATTAACTGGCCGTTATCCCTGGCGGGAGGGGGCGCAAGTGTTGGCCGGAGATGCTCCTTTGATTATCCGGGAGGATTTACCTACTTTGCCTAAAATGCTAAAGGAAGCAGGTTATGTAACAGGGGTGGTCGGTAAATGGCACTTGGGTTTGGGGAAAGGTCATGTTGATTGGAATAAAAAAATTGTTCCCGGTGCCCGTGAAGTCGGTTTTGATTATTCGTTTATTACCGCGGCTACTAATGACCGGGTTCCTATTGTTTTTGTGGAAAATGGATATGTAGTTAATTTGGATTCGGAAGACCCGATCGAGGTGAATTATAAAAAAAATTATCCGGGCGAACCTACGGGAAAGGGTAATCCTGAATTATTGAAAATTAAACCGAGTCATGGACATAATCAAGCGATAACCAATGGAATTTCCCGGATTGGTTTTATGCGGGGCGGAAAAGCTGCATTGTGGGTTGATGAGGATATGGCTGATATTTTTCTGGATAAAGCAACAAATTTTGTAAAAGAGCATCAGAAAGAATCTTTCTTTTTGTATTATGCATTACATCAGCCTCACGTACCGCGCGTTCCGCATCCGCGTTTTGCCGGGAAATCACCGTTGGGCCCTCGGGGAGATGTGATTCTTGAGGCAGATTGGTGTATTGGTGAATTTTTGAAAACATTAGACTCTTTAGGTCTCAGTGAGAATACGATTGTTATTTTTTCCAGTGACAACGGACCAGTGTTGGATGACGGATATGAGGACCAGGCTATTGAGAAGTTGGGAGAGCATAAACCTGCCGGGCCGTTCAGAAGCGGGAAATATAGTTCTTATGACGGAGGAGCTCATGTTGCTTTTTTAGTGCGTTGGCCTGGACATGTAAAACCGGGTAAATCGGAAGCTTTGATATGTCAGATGGATTTGTATGCTTCTTTTGCAGCTATGTTGGGTAAGAAAAACGAAACCAAAGATAGTGAGAATGTGTGGAATGCTCTGGTTGGACAATCGAAACGGGGAAGGAAAGAATTATTGTTAGATGCTTGCGGCAATAATGTTTTATTGCGGCAAGGGGATTGGATTTGTATTCCGCCGATGATACACGAAGGATATTGGGTGGCTCCCATGGAATCCGGACGTTTAAAAATTACTCAGTTGTTTCATGTGAAAAAAGACATCGGACAGAAGCATAACATAGCCGCAAAATATCCGGGACGGGTTAGAGCAATGGAAAAGAGAATTAGGGAAATCCGTTATTGATTACGCAAACAGAGGTTTGCCAGGGGTTAAAAATGAACTTTGTAATCCGTCCTTATTATTATTTATAATACATCTAAATAGCACTTTTGTAGTAAGATTGTCATCTCTGGGTTGCAATTTAATGAATTTGCTTTTATCTTTGTATGGCAAAAATTCAAAGATGAACAGTTTAGTTACAACACACAGTACGCTTTTAAAAGAAAGAGTCTCTTCCATACACCGGGGATTGATGGACCAAATAAACCGGAATAGCCGTTTGATAGCTGTGAAAGGAAGCAGAGGTGTGGGAAAAACGAATTTTCTGTTGGATTATTGTAAAAAATATCATGCCGGTGAAAATACGTGTCTATATGTGAACATTAATAATCTGTTCATTGCGTATGACGGATTGTATCATTTTGTAGAATATTTTTACAAATTGGGAGGCAAGGTATTGTTGTTGGACCAGATACATAAATATCCGGGATGGGATAAAGAGTTGCGTAAATGTTATGACAATTTTCCGGATTTGCAGATTATTTTTACTTCTTCTTCCATTGTGCGGATCAAATCAAATCCTTATTTGCAGGGAGTGGTGGATATGTATAATTTGAGCGGGTTGTCTTTCCGTGAATTTTTGGAACTGGAAACGCAGAAGCAATTTCCGGTGTATTCATTTCAGGAGATAGTAGAACACCATGAGGAAATTGTGGAGCATATTCTGGATAAAATCAGGCCTTTGGCCCACTTTGCTAATTATTTGGAATGTGGTTACTATCCGATCTATTTGGAACAGAAATCTCATATAGACTATTTATTGAAGAATATAAATCTGACCCTGGAATTTGATATTCCTTATATCAGTCAGATTGAATTAAAATATCTGGTGAAATTAAAGCAATTACTTTATATTGCTGCAATTGATCCTAATTGTAACGTGAATATCAGTAAGTTAAGTGCTGCAATCGGAGTTTCTCGGGCAACTGTTCTTAATTATCTGAATTATATGAAAGATGCCCGTTTGCTGACATTGTTATATGACACAGAAAATAATGATGATTGTGGAAAAAAGCCTAAAAAATTATATATCCATAATCCTAACTTATTAAATGCCGTATGTTTGGATGAGGTTGATGCCGGAGTTTTGCGTAAATCTTTTTTCCTGAGTCAATTATGTCCGGTATGTCATATTAATTATACAGGTTATGCTGATTTTTTAGTGGATGAAAAGTTCCGGGTATCTGTTTGTCAGGAGGGGAGAGGGCGGAGGTTGGAATCTTCCGTTATTGTTATGGAGGATATGATAGAACGGGGAAAAGGAAATGTGATTCCGCTTTGGTTGGCAGGATTTACTTATTGAGATGAAAATTTTTGAATATTAGGTTTAGATAAATGAAAAAATTGGAGGGAGAGGGGAGATTTGAAGTATTTCCCGTTTTCGGTATTCAATTTGAAATAAAATGAATTTAATTTTATAATGATGGCAAAAGAAAAAAAATTTATCACTTGTGATGGTAATGCTGCTGCTGCGCATATTGCGTATATGTTCAGTGAAGTGTCGTGTATCTACCCGATTACACCGTCTTCGCCGATGGCTGAATACGTTGATGAATGGGCTGCAAAAGGAAGAAAAAATATGTTCGGCGAAACTGTTCGCTTAGTGGAAATGCAGTCTGAGGCAGGTGCAGCTGGAGCTGTACATGGTTCTTTGCAGGCCGGAGCACTGACCACTACCTATACCGCTTCACAGGGATTATTGCTGATGATTCCGAATATGTATAAGATTGCCGGTGAATTGTTGCCTTGTGTATTTCATGTAAGTGCACGTGCGTTGGCTGCTCATGCTTTGAATATTTTCGGGGACCATGCTGACATTTATTCTGCACGTCAAACCGGTTTTGCCATGTTGGCTTCCGGTTCTGTGCAAGAGGTGATGGACCTTTCTGCAGTATCCCACCTGACGGCAATCAAATCACGGGTTCCGTTTGTCAATTTCTTTGATGGTTTCCGTACTTCTCATGAGATTCAGAAAATAGAAGAATTGCAAATGGAAGATGTCAAAGGATTGGTGGATATGGATGCTTTGCAGGCTTTCCGTAACCGCGCTTTGACTTCTGAAGCTCCTGTGACCCGGGGTACCGCTCAGAATCCGGATATCTATTTCCAGGGACGTGAAGCTTCCAATAAATTTATGGATGCAGTACCTGATATTGTTGCTGGGTATATGGCTAAAATCAGCGAAATTACCGGTCGTACCTATCGTCCGTTTGATTATTATGGAGCTCCGGATGCTGAACATATCATTATCGCTATGGGGTCCGTAACCGAAACTATCCGTGAGGTAATTGACTTTAAAAATGCAAATGGAGAGAAAGTAGGTATGGTGGCAGTGCATCTGTACCGTCCGTTCTCTGCTAAATATTTCCTGGAAGCTGTTCCGTCAACTGTAAAACGGATTACTGTATTAGACCGTACTAAAGAACCAGGGGCTAACGGAGATCCTTTGTATTTGGATGTAAAAGAAATTTTCTACGGAAGAGAAAATGCTCCTGTCATTGTTGGCGGCCGTTATGGCATGGGTTCCAAAGATGTAACTCCGGCTCAGATTATTGCTGTTTACAAAAATATGGAGCGTAATGAACCGAAAAATCAATTTACTATTGGTATTGTCGACGACGTTACTTTCCGTTCATTACCTGCTGAGGCTGATGTGAAAGTGACTCCGGCTGGTACTTACGAAGCTAAATTCTATGGTCTTGGTTCGGATGGTACTGTTGGTGCGAATAAAAACTCTATCAAAATTATCGGAGGAGCTACAAATAAATATTGTCAGGCCTATTTTGCTTACGATTCTAAAAAATCAGGAGGTTTCACAGCTTCCCACCTGCGTTTCGGGGATTGTGAAATCCGTTCTACTTATTTGATTACTACTCCTGACTTTGTTGCTTGCCACGTTCCGGCTTATATTCATATGTATGATGTACTGAAGGGGCTGCAAAGAGGCGGTTCATTTTTGTTGAATTCAATCTGGGATGAGGAAGAAACTAAAAAACACTTGCCCAATCATATGAAGAAGTACCTGGCGGAGAATGAAATCAATTTCTATATCATCAATGGTACTAAAATTGGTCAGGAACTGGGATTGGGTAACCGTACCAATACCATTATGCAGAGTGCATTCTTTAAGATAACTAACGTTATTCCCTATGAGTTGGCTGTGGCAGAAATGAAACATGCTATTGACAAATCTTACGGAAAGAAGGGTGAAGCTGTAGTGAATATGAACTACGCTGCTGTTGATGCAGGTGGTAAAGAAGGTAATCTGATTAAGGTAACTGTTCCGGCTGAATGGAAAAATCTGCCGGAAGATGAAGTTAAACACGATGAAAACCGTCCGGCATTTATTCGTAATATCGTTGATGTGATGAATGCTCAGAAGGGCGACAATTTGCCTGTAAGTGCATTTAACGGATATGAAGACGGAACTTTCCCATCCGGGACTGCCAAGTTTGAAAAACGGGGTATTGCTGTGAATGTACCGGAATGGCAGGTAGAAAATTGTATTCAGTGTAACCAGTGTGCTTATGTTTGTCCTCACGCTGCTATCCGTCCGTTCTTGATGACTGAAGAAGAGGTGGCTGCTGCTCCTGCCGGGACTCAGGCCAAGCCGGCCATTGGTAAAGAATTGGCAGGATATAAATTCCGTATTCAGGTTTCTCCGCTTGACTGTACCGGTTGCGGAAACTGTGCTGACGTTTGTCCGGCTAAGACCAAAGCTTTGGTAATGAAACCTTTGGAATCTCAATTGGATGAAGAAAACCGTTGGGAATATATGGATAGAAAAGTGGGATACAAGAAAGTGGTTGAACCTAATAATGTGAAAAACTCGCAGTTCACTCAGCCGTTGTTTGAGTTCTCCGGAGCCTGTGCAGGTTGTGGTGAAACTCCGTATATCAAATTAATTTCTCAATTGTTCGGAGAAAGAATGATGGTAGCTAATGCAACCGGATGTTCTTCTATCTATGGTGGTTCTGCTCCTTCCACTCCGTATTGTACAAATTATGAAAGCGGGCGCGGACCAGCCTGGGCTAATTCTTTATTCGAAGATAATGCTGAATTTGGTTTCGGGATGGCAGAAGGTGCTAATCGCCTGAGAGAAAGAGCGAAAAGATTGTTGGAAGAAAATATGAGTTCTTTTACTGCTGATACACAGGTTGCAATTAATGCCTGGCTGGAAGCTTATACCGATGGTGATAAGACATTAGCTGTAAGCGATGCTTTGACAATTGCTCTGGAGAAAGAAGCAATCCCTGTAGCAAAAGAAATCCTGACTTTAAAGAATTATTTTACTAAAAAATCTCAGTGGATTTTTGGTGGTGACGGTTGGGCTTATGATATCGGTTATGGTGGTGTAGATCATGTTTTGGCAAGCGGACAGGATGTGAATATTCTGGTTGTAGATACAGAAGTGTATTCAAATACAGGAGGTCAATCATCTAAATCGACTCCCGCAGGTGCTGTTGCTAAATTTGCAGCCAGTGGTAAGCGTATCCGCAAAAAAGATTTGGGAATGATGGCTATGTCTTATGGCTATGTATATGTAGCTCAGGTTGCAATGGGTGCAAATCAGGCTCAGTATATGAAGGCTATTAAAGAAGCTGAGGCTTATCCCGGACCTTCTTTGATTATCGCTTATGCACCATGTATCAATCATGGTTTGAAGTCCAGTATGGGTAAATCACAGCAGGAAGAGAAAAAGGCCGTTGAATGCGGATATTGGCAGTTGTATCGCTATAACCCGATGCTGGAGACAGAAGGCAAGAACCCGTTCCAATTGGATTCCAAAGATCCGGATTATTCTAAATTCCGTGAGTTCCTGATGGGTGAAGTGCGTTTCAATTCTTTGATGAAAGCTGCTCCGGAGGATGCTGAACGCCTGTTCCAGGAAACTGAAAATGATGCAAAATGGAAGCTGAATGGCTATAAACGTCTGGCTGCCATGGAATACGGCAAGTAATTCTTTTTGCTGATTTATAAAAGGCCGTCCTTTACAGGGCGGCTTTTTTTGATTCTTTTCTGGTTTGATTAAACTTTTTCTTTGGAAATTTTGTATTCAACTAAAAAAGCTCTATATTTGTACCCGCAAAGAGCAAAAGAGTTCTTCAACATGGGCAGTTACCAGAGTGGCCAAATGGGGCTGACTGTAACTCAGCTGGCTTAGCCTTCGGTGGTTCGAATCCATCACTGCCCACTATTTTGCGGAAATAGCTCAGTCGATAGAGCACTAGCCTTCCAAGCTGGGGGTCGCGGGTTTGAGTCCCGTTTTCCGCTCTCTGAATGAGGTAGTTATGAAAGTAGCTACCTTTTTTCTTTTCCTGTTTTTTCGTGGTTTTTGACGGTCGAGTTAAACCGAGAGTTAAACCGGAAATTAGCCATGAATGCCTCGATTTCAGTGGTTTGCTACAAATCAAAAACATTATCCAATGGTGAACACCCATTAATGCTCCGAATATCCAAAGACGGCAAAAAGAAGTACATTAGTATCGGATTGTCGATTCCTCCCCAACTTTGGGACTTTACCAAGAATGAACCTAAACCGAAATGTCCTAATAAAGACCTCATAAACAAGATTATCCTTGACAAGAAAACCGAATACCAAAAGGAAATACTTGAACTTAATTCGGAACAAAAGGACTATACGGCAGCTTCTTTGGTGGAAAATAAAGCAAAACAGTATAAACCCAAAACTATCATAGATTTCTACCAAGAGCTAATAAAGAGCTTTAAAGATGCAGGGAGAACTGGAAACAAGTCCATTTATACAAACTCACTTAACTCACTCAAAGCCTTTACAAATAACAAGTTGAACATCCTATTCAGCGATATTGACGTGGATTGGCTGAAACGGTACGAAAAATGGCAACGAAGCAACAATAACAAGGAAACAACTATCAGTCTGCAATTCCGAACCCTGCGAAGTGCATACAATAAAGCCATCGAAGCCAAAGCGACCTCCGATAAGTTCTACCCGTTTAAAGAGTTCAACATCAACAAGTTTAATACCAAAACTAAAAAGCGTGCCATATCGAAAGAAGAAATCATGATGATTGTTACCACCGAAACAATTCATGCTACTTTCATTTGTCAACTGGCTCGTGACGTGTTTAAATTCTCCTACCTATGTGCAGGTGTCCCATTTGTTGACATTGCCAACCTAACGCTGGAAAATATCATAGACGGCAAATTATCCTACACACGCCAAAAGACACATGGAGATATTAACGTGACTATCTGTGAGCAGGCTATGGAGATAATTAATAAATACGCCTATCACCGCAAGGAAGCTAAGTATCTGTTTCCAATCTTTGATGCAAGAGTACACAAGACACCACAGCAGAAAGCTAACAGAGTGCATAAAGTATGCGCACAAGTCAATAAAGAATTAAAGCAGTTGGCCGATGAATTGGAAATTGATGCAGACCTGACTACATATGTAGCCCGTCACAGTTTTGCGACAATTTTAAAGCGTTCCGGTGTTGATATTGGTTTAATTAGTGAGTTAATGGGACATGCTGATATTACGACAACTAAAATCTATCTTGATAGTTTTGACGAAGAACAGGTAGAACAAGCCATGAGCAATTTACTTTAATAATATGCCACTTCTCTTATTCGGGGAAGTGGTTATTTTTTTAACTTTGTTTCAAATCATTTTTTAGTGAGACAAAATGATATGGTGGTATATAAGAGATATATACATCAAAATGTCTCGCCAATAATTTATAATCCTAATGCGTGCTAATTATGAAAAATCCTATCTTGCAACACATACCGGAGAAAAATTACCATGAGGTACATATTATGCAAGGGCAAGTACTTGAAAATCTATTCCCCAATGGAATAGAAACGAATACAATACTTGATAAAACCGTGCCCGGCTGTGGGGCAACCACCTGTGAAATTAATATGCCGAGACATTCCATTATTATTGAACCGAATGTGCCGGTGATTATCGGGAAAGAGGAAAAGAATGCCCAGCATAAAAATCCGATATTAGGAATAAGGGAAGGAGTTTATTATAAAGACATAATAGAGTATCTGAATAATGATGCAATACCATTTAAAAAGCTCATGGTTACACCTGAAAGTTACGGGAGACTTAAAGCACCGATAGAAGATGCAAAAATGGACTTATTCAATGATTTTTGGCTGGTTATTGATGAATGTGACAGAGTTATACAGGATTCCGACTACCGCCCGTCTATTGCAGCACCATTTTATGATTTCTTCAAATTCAAAAATAAATACCTTGTTTCTGCCACACCACTTGTACCCCGATTAAACGGCTTTAAAGGTGACAGGTTTCAGTTTATAAAGATTATCCCCGATTATGATTATCGTCCAGATATGGACTTGATAAGGACTAATGAAATAATGGGAGCAATTAAGGAAACTATTGCCAATACTAAAAACAAGGTTGCTTTTTTCATCAATCAGACCGATTTGATTATTAGTTGCATTAAGTCTTTAGGATTGGAAAAAAACTATCATGTTTATTGTGGAGAGGGAAGTGTGGACAAGCTAATAGAAGATAACAAGCTAACAAATGTGTCCGTTAATTTCAACAAATTAGCTGAATACACATTCTTTACCAGCCGTTTCTTTTCTGCCGTTGATTTGGACACAGAAGAGAAACCGGATATAATAATGGTGACGGATTGCACATCATACCCCTATACGATTATAGACCCGTTTACAAGTGCTATACAGATTTCCGGCAGGTTCAGAAACGGAGTGAACAGGATTACACATATTACGAATACAAACAGCAAATATCAGCCACGGGAAGAAAAAACAATAAGGGAGTTTTTACGTGACCAAATCGGAGCGTTCAATGTTCTGAATACCTTTGAAGAGATAACCTCAACAGAGGGAGGACGGGCATTATTAGAGGAGATAAAAGAAAAGCTATCGATTACAAAATTTCTCACTAATGAGGGAAAAGCAAACGGTTTTCTTATTGAAAACTACCTATATACCGAGAAAGTGAACAGCTATTATTATAGTCTGGAGCGACTAATGGAAGCATACAATAATGCCAATTATTTTTGCATAACACAAATAGACAAAACCTTTGCAAGTGTTCAGGTGAAAGGAGCTAAAAGAAAGCCGGGCATTACATTGGAGCAGAGACGGGAAAACGCCATATCATTAAGGAATTTTGAAGCGGAGAAAATGAAAATTGATTTTTCCGGTGAGCGTGACAGGGGGATAAGGAGAATAAAGGAAGAAGACCCGTTTACATACGAGTTTTATATGTTGTCTGGCTATGATGAAATGGTGGAATTAAGGTTTGATAAGGCAAGAATGGAAACAAGGCTACAGCAGCTAAAGAATAAAGACAAAAAACAACAGATTCCTATACTAAATGAGATATATACTGTTTTCGACATCGGAGAAGTTTATACGGCAGAAGACACAAAAACTATGTTACAGCCGATATATGACAGGCATGGAATAAAGGAAAAAGCTACAAAGACGAAATTAGTGCAATATTTCACTTTAGAACTCAACCCCGAAACAGGAAAGCCAAAAGAGATAAATGTGACGAGAGAAAACGGGAAAAGAGTTAAAGGCAACAGGATTACAGGACGTAAATATGAAATTACAGAGTGAGACAAAATGATGCAAGCATCTTTTATATACCTCTGAAAATTTTTGTCTCAACATGAAAAAAGCCGTTATTCCTTTATTTGGGGGATAACGGCATTTTACTATGAAAGCGAACTACTTACGCTTTACCAACTTCTTCTTAGGCTGCCCTATCCTTGGCGGATTCTCACACAGCCAGATTTCCGGCTTGAACAATTCAGGATACAGGGCACACAAGGTGTCCATACCGATATGACGGTAAAAGTCAACCGTATGTATTTCCCTGTGATGTTCCAGTCCAAACCAACCTGATGTAAGTGCTTCTTTATCATTATTTTTCATTGCGCAATGATTTTGAAAGTGGGATTTGAAAAACTATTTATCTTGTATAACTATGATGCAAAGGTACTAAAGGCAAACCCCACAAACTAAAGAACATAGCACACAGTTGAAACAGGATTACCAACTCAAAATTACACTTCATTTTTTATTGGCATCCTTAGCAGAACAGAAAAATAATGACCACAAAACAGCCTTAACTTATAAAAGGTCTGGTGGTGGAAAATATTCAGAATTTATGTCTTATATAGATTTTGAGAAATTTCTCACCAGACTAAGGTGGGAAGGTAGAAATATTGCTTAGCTTCAAATATTCATGCTATTACTCACTCCAACTTCGATACAGAAGCGACAGAAGGACTATTTTTCCAGAGGGAAGAGGTAACGACAAGGCAAGCAAAAAATAAGCTGTATATATTTACTCCCCTTAGCTCCACTTTTTTTTCACAGGTTATTCCCTATATATATAAAAATGGACACCTGAATTTTGGGACCGGAAACAGGCCTGAATGCTGATTTACGCCAAATCGTTTACATCTATATTATAAATGGTATTTATCATACCCTGAATTTCTTTCAGACTGTAACGGGATGATTTATTACGCATCAGATAAAGACTATGGCGGGGAGAATTACGATGCTCAAAATAGGTTTCACTAAAAAAGGTGGACATTAATGTAGAATAGATTCTGAAACGTTGAGTTCGGTTTTCCTTCTTCTGACGGGGATTCCTTTTTTCTCTTTCGATTTCTTTGGGAGAGGGTGAACCGATAAAGGCAAAGGAAGCCTTGTTGTTCTGACGGTAAATATCAATCAATATGGCAATACAGGTATAGATTACAGGGCGTGCCTCATGCAGGTTTGTCAGTACTGTAAACCTGTCTTTGCTGTTCTGATGGACTTTCAGATAGAATTTGATAGCGTAGAGGTCTGATTTATAATGTTCTACCTCCGCTATATATCTCATATTCGTTTTAGGGGATTTAAAGCTATATAAATATGTTTCAAGCAAATCGCCGGAATTGTCCGATTGTTTGGAAACACAATTAAAATCGTAATAGGATATACCATTAGAGAATGTACCCATAGGAAGCAATGCGGTTATTTTTCAATTCTTCCGTGGTTATCTTTTTAAGCACAACTTTGGGAGAAGAAACAGACTTTGCTGTTTTCCCTTTACATTTTGACTTGGTTGCCTTAGCTTTTTGAAGTAAGCCCATAATTATCTCTCCTTTAGGTTACGAAGGTAAGGATATTTGTGCATATATACAAGAATAGTGAGAAATTACAGTGGGTGGAAAAATCACAAAATCTGACTTGTATATACTTTTTGGAAATTTCTCACCAACCTAAATACAGCAGACACATATATACCTTAGCTAAAAAAATAACCCCTCCCCTTTAATCTGAATACATCTGTTTGATTTCAGGTGTATATGGCGTGCAAATGTTTCGACCACCTCTCTATGTCCCCCTGCAGTAGTTGAGAAGAAAGCGAAATACAAACGGTTTTCTTCCATCAATAAAACACAAACCCAAAATTTAAAATCATGTCATTAAAATTGAACATTTTAGCAGAAAACACCAAAGAACTACCAAAACCAAAAAATGTACGTTCCATTAATGTCGATACGATTGCGGAAAAGTACGCATATCAAGCCAACGAGAAAGGCGTATCAGGATTGAGTAACTTTTTCAACTACTTCATTACGGACGAATGGGTGGAGATAGAAAAGCCAAATAAAGAACGCCTGCCAGAAAACAAAAGGTATTACTTAGGCTTGATTACCATACTTTTTGACAAGCAGACAGGAGAACCCGTTAAGAAAGGAGGTATCAGCCTGAACAAATTGGTACAGCCCTATCCTGCCTATGACGGAGAGGGTATCAAACAGGTAAAGCAGATTGTAAATATACCTGCTTTTGCTGATTCCCCAGAAGGACAGGTGGATTATGCAAAGAAGTACATTATTGGAAAACTGCTCAGGTGTACAGGCGAAACGTTTAAAGCCATTAAGCCGGATTTCAGCATGGGTACACCATCGCTTTATGGGCTGAGTGGTGAAAAGTTACAGGAAAAAGAGGTTGCCTATTTTGAAGCGGTGGAAATGGAAGGGTAACGGAACAAGTACAGGGAGGAGAGTTATTATGCTCTCCCTCCTACTTATTTTTATGTGTGTAGCAGAGGCCAGGTGTGGCAGAAGTGGCACAGGAATAAACAGGCTGTTTGCTTGTAGTTTTGCCAACTTAAAAAATGGCTTCTATCTGGCATTAGTAAGCATAGATACAAACAGGTATACCTGTGCAGATATTCTGATTAAAAGTTACAATCAACTTGTTTTATTACTCCATGATATACCTGAAATCCCGCATTCAGGACTAAAGATATGGCTTATACTTTACAGGCAGGGTGCATTAATACTCCATATAGGGGTTATTGTGTGTTGAGGGAAGGGGTAATGCCCTCCCCTCATTTTTAGATTACAAACAACAAATAAAATAGATTATGCAACAGGTTAGCGAATTAACGGTAAGCTATAAGCCAAAAGTAAAGGCGGCAGACAGATATTCCATTCATTACCCGCAGGATGCTTACAAGCTACTGATGGAACAGGCTTTTAATGATGATATTCTGGAATACAAGGAATACTTTAAACTGGTCTTACTCAATGGAGCAAATAAGGTTTTAGGCATTACTACGATTTCAGAAGGAGGAATGGACGGTACGGTAGTCGATGTACGGCTAATCATGCAGACTGCATTATTGGCACATAGTTCAAGCATTATACTGGCACATAACCATCCGTCAGGACAATTAAAACCAAGTTCTCAAGATGATAGGATTACAAAGAAAATAAAGGAAGCTGCTAAGTTGATGGATATTAGAATACAAGACCATCTGATTGTTACAGGGGATAACTATTATAGTTATGCGGATGAAGGAAGATTGTAGACAGATTGGACAATAGAAACCACACAGGGAGATTAAGATGGTTTACTAATTGATTACTGGCAAAACTTATCAAAGGTACTACCAACATAGTTTTAATACAATAGCGGTTTTTTGGAAAGATACCGCTAATTTTGCCATAGGCAACAGCTTAAAAAGAGGTCACACTACTAATGTTTTAGGATATTTTATATCTTTGCCTTGCAATCTGAAAGGATTGCAGACATATTAAACATTGGAAAGTGTTTAGCTTTATTCCCAAGAAACGAATCTGACAGTTCAAACTAAGTAGGGAATAAGCGGACTTCTATCATGCTTTGTATATTACATTGAACGGGTATATTGTACCTTGATGAGATGTATATATAGGCGTGGGCTGTTGCTTATTTATACTTAGGGGCTTTGTCAGAGCCTGTTTCTTTAAATAAGTTAATAGTTCCCACGCTTTTCTTTATTTTATACAACTTGCCTTTCTGGGAATTTTCAAGGCGATAAATAATTATTTATTATGAAGGAATTAGATTTGATTGACAAGTGCCATTTCTTTAGAGAGAAAAACACCACCTGCCACATCGTTTGCATGTATCTTGGTGAAGAATGGGAAGATTGTTTTCTCATCGAAGTAAATGACGGGAAAGAAATTTTAGCAGTCACAGGAACAATAGAGGGACGTTCGTATCTTTCTAAATTTATAGCACCTAATTCTTCTTATGAAGAAATAGAGAAGAATGGTGTATGTGGTACAGAACTTTCAAAAATTTGTCAAATTATTAACAGATTATGTCAATAAATCAAACGATAATGAAAAAATTATTTTATCTATTTATGGTAGCCATGTGTGCTACCATGTTTACAGCGTGTTCAGACGATGATGACAAAGACCCATTAGATGATGATGGAGAAGGGAAAGAGGGGGTGATTACAATGACCCTAGAGAAAACCTATATTCACTTAGGTGTTGAAACTTTCAATGAAGGGGAAATTATTACCATTGATTGGGGGGACGGAAATGTGGAAGAGTTTAAAAGTGTTGAAGAATATGATGAAGAGGATGAAATCCATTATGTAATAAGTATAGATTCCTACGTTGAGCATGAATACTCCAATCGAAATCCCCACATTGTTACAATTAAGGGGAAAATTAAATACTTGAACTGTAGTGGTTACAATAACCTGACTTCATTAAATGTAAGTGGATGTACGGCATTGAGAAAATTGTATTGTTATTACAATAATTTGACTTCATTAGATGTAAGTGGATGTACTGCATTGACAGTGTTGGAGTGTGATGGAAATAACCTAACTTCATTAGACGTAAGCAAGAATACGGCATTGACATACTTGAACTGTGAGGACAATAACCTGACTTCATTAGATGTAAGTGGATGTACAGCATTGACAGAGTTGTACTGTTTGGTCAATAACCTAACTTCATTAGACGTAAGCAAGAATACGGCATTGACATACTTGAACTGTGAGGACAATAAACTAACTTCTTCCGCATTAAACCAGATTTTCAGGGATTTGCCACAAGGAAAAACATGGACAGAGGGTCATGGCCGTACTGAACAATCAAGCATCATTATATATGACAACCCCGGAACTGAAACATGTGACAAGAGTATTGCAGAAAATAAAGGATGGTATGTGCGGTAACAAAATACTAAAAACAAACAAATAGATTATTAACCTCTTCACCACTCCTGATTCCTTAGGGAGTTGGGGGTGGTGAGTTTTTAAGTCTTGAAGATTATGGAAAATTGTATAGGAACGATAATTAATATTGTTTTAGGCCTATTGAATATTATATTGCTTGTGAAAAATACATGTATTCAGAAAAAACAAGGTCAATTTGCAAGCTTAGTCAATATTTATACGCAAATTCAAAATTCGGCTAATACCTTATCTGTTAAATTATCAAATAATGATATTTGTATAAAAGGGATATTCGGTTTAGAAATACTGGATAAAAGAATTTATGAAGAAAATAAAATTGATTGTTCAGAAATAAAGATATTATGCTCAAAATTAAAAGAAATTAATACTAACATAGAATTGTTTTGTAAAACTAATTTTGAATCATCAATTGAAAAGAATAGTAAATTAGTCTTTTACAAGTTGATTGAGCCAAGTATAAATCAAATTATCTTATTCTATGAATTAATTACCAAAGACAATATTTCAATTAATTCTAATATTAATCAAATGGGAGGAATTGATGAAGATGATAAGGGTATGGTAGAATATCTGCGAAAAGAAACAGAAGAACAAGAGAGAAAACTTCAAATGATAAAGGAAAAATATACAATCAAATAGTACTATCGTATTTTATTTATGAACTATGAAAGTCAGCAGGTTCACGCTTGCTGACTTTATTTTTATAGTGGTGAAAAAATACAGTAATTCCGGTTATATATACCTTTTGAAAAATTCTCCACCAACCAAAAGTATATGAGTTCAGAAGTATATAAAGTCAGTATTTTATTACTCCTTTTTGCATTAGCATTTATGAAAATAATTAGTATATTTGAATTACGGAAATGCTGCTAAAACAAAGGTTAGCAATGATTTTGTGACTTAAAAGCAGCCATTTTTGAAGAAGAAATTATTAATCAGAGAAGTTCTTTTATTACTGAATTATAATCAAGCAGTTACAGGATTCTAAATTTCCGGATTGCTTTTCCCCACAGTATGACCGACACCCTCGGACGTATGCACAGCGACGCCCAGTTTGCCGGTTCATCCTCCGTACCTGCCCACGTGGAAATGATGGGCTTCCTCGGTATGGGAAACAACCCGATGGTAGGTGCTACCGTGGCTGTTGCCGTATCAGTGGCTCAGGCATTGGCTAAGTAAGCAGAAAGTTACGGACTTTATATAAAGAATCCTGCTGGTTTGATCCGGCAGGATTTTTTTGTATTTGGACTTACTGGGAAAAACAGTAAAAATAGTAACAGCTATTTTTCAAAAATTAGTATAACTCTTTCATTGATATATCTACGACAATCACTATATCTGCAAAAAGGACTTATGAAACAGACAATTATTAATAAATTAAAGCAATTTTTCGCATGCCAGTCAGTTGAAAAGGCATGGGTATTTGGCTTTTATTCGCATGGAGAAGAAACAGAAGATAATGATGTTGATATATTAGTGCGTTTCACAAAAAACGCCAAATGATAAAATGGATAACTTTCGCCACACAGCCGGCTCACAGAACAGTTGCAGGACGCTGAAATTTAATTTATATTTGTGACACTATTGCAAAATAATCTACAATAACATAAACGCTGGAAAAGTAAGTTCACTATGAATAATGAAATTCTATATATTCTCCTGCCGGACTATGCCGCACATGAAGCGGTATATCTTTCACAGGCTATCGCCTCCGATGAATTTGCCTTAAAACAGAATCCGAAATATGTCAATAAGGTTGTAACCCCGACATTGGAGCCGGTTAAATCCATTGGCGGCTTCCGAACCCTGCCCGATTACTCGTTTGAAACGATGCCCGGCGATTATGCGGCATTGGTGCTGATTGGCGGTTTCGGATGGAGTACACCTGTTGCAGACCAGGTAGTACCGATTGTTAAACAAGCCATTGAGAAAGACAAGATTGTCGGCGCAATCTGCAACGGGGCTTCGTTCATGGCAAAGCACGGATTCCTCAATTCTGTCAAACATACCGGCAACGGCTTGGAACAACTGAAACTCTGGGGTGGCCGAAACTACACTAATCCGGACGGCTACGTCCATACCCAGGCGGTCGCCGACAACAAGATAGTAACCGCTAACGGCTCCGCAACGCTCGAATTTGCAAAAGAACTGCTTTTGTTGCTTGAAAATGACACGACGGAACGCATCGGAATGTACTATCAGTTCAACAAACAGGGCTTCTGCTCACTCTTTGCCGAACAATAGCGATATCCCCCATCCCTTAAAACATATGAAACATCAGAATAAGAAATACCTTTATTGGCTATGTGCCACGATGGTCATAACGCTCGTTCTACCTTTTGCGGTGGCCCGTCTTGCTTCGGAGTGCAGCGGCATGGCATTGTGCATGATATTGTTTCTTGTCTTTAATCCGGTATATTCAATAATATTGGGAATTAATTGCGGAAAAAATATCAGGCAAATGTGGAGTCTTCCGCTGGTTTCGGCGGTGATGTTCCTGTTCGGGACCTGGTTTTCCTTTGATGTAAAGGAAATCTGGTTTATTATATATGCTACAATCTACCTTGTTTTAGGCTGGATTGCGATGTTCATAGGTAAATATATGAGGAAAACATGAATATGGAAAGAATAACAAAAGAATGCCGGCAATTAAGAGGAAGAAACACATCAAATTATTATTTATTCGTTTAACTGTTGATTGAACAGAAAACAATTCTGTTTCAAATCATTAAACAGTCAAACGAATAACACATTTACTTAGCTCTGGGTCTTTTTTGAAACAAAGAAATAATCCAAAGCAAGACCATTGCTCCGATAAAAGCTACAATCAGATTGGCAATAATCCCGCCTGTAGAATGTAATCCGATCAGACTAAAAAGCCAACCGCCCAGAAGACTACCTACAATTCCGATAAGGAAGTTGACAATCAAACCAAATCCTCCTCCTTTAATAACCTTACCGGCTGCCCAGCCGGCAACAATTCCTACAATAATAAACCATAAAAATGACATAAGCAATCTGTTTTAATATTCGTATAGGTTTTTACCGGATAACGCCTGAAAAGGTTACAATATCAACAACCGGGGAATATAACCTGACACCAACCAGATACAAAAAAACATTTCTGACCGCTTTTCCGTAAACCACACAAAAAAAACAAATGATACGCAAAGGATTTTATACATTATTACTGGTCATAGTGACCGGAATAATATTACCGGCCAACGCCCAACCCGGACTGGATACAACCTGGCGACGGGGAGGAAACATCGGAATTAACCTCAACCAGGTAAGCCTCAGCAATTGGGCTGCAGGAGGAGACAATGCGGTAGGATTCAATTTTCTGTTCAATTATTTTGCCAACTACAAAAAAGCCAGACACCTGTGGAACAACCAACTGGAACTGGACTACGGCCTAAATAAGACAAAATCAGACGGAAACAAGAAAACAAACGATAAAATTTATCTGTCTTCACTCTACGGTTATGAACTTAGAAAAAATCTTTATCTGAGCGGTTTATTAACATTTCAGACTCAATTTGCCAAAGGTTACGATTATAGTACAGACCCCCGGACCTATATTTCACGCTTTATGTCACCCGGCTATCTATTAGTCGGAGGAGGTCTGACCTGGACACCCAAACCGTGGTTTACCGCCACTTTTACACCGGCAACCTGGCGGGGAACATTTGTCGGCAGCAAGATTCTTTCCGACCAGGGACAATTCGGCGTGACACCCGGCAAACATTTCCGGTCCGAATTCGGTGCCAATCTGCAAATGGAAGCCAGATATGAATTCATGAAAAACATGACTATACTTTCACGTCTGAGCTTTTACTCCAACTACCTGAAAGACCCCCAGAACATTGATATCAACTGGGATGTTCAACTGAATATGGCTATCAATAAATGGTTTGCCTGCAACATTACCACCAACCTGATTTACGACAACGACACAAAAATACTTCAAAAAGACGGCAGCAAAGGCCCGAGAGTACAGTTTAAAGAAGCCCTGGGTGTCGGTTTTCAGGTTACCTTTTAGTTACTAAACAGAAAGATGTGCCATCATCCTGATACAGAGCTGACAGACAAGCAATTTCCCGGACTAAAGCGGAAAAATGCTTATCTGTCAGCATCCGTATCAATGCCTGCAAACTGCCTGATAAAATCAACGGTCCTGTCAATGCCATAAAGCGAAGAATTGACACAAAGATCATACGACCCGGCAGCTCCCCACACTTTATCAGTGTAATAGTTATAATAAGAAGCCCTGGATTTATCGGCTTTTTTCAGAAATTCTTCTGCTTCTTTCTCCGGCACTCGATTATATTCCATAGCCCGCCGGACGCGGTCCTGCCATGAAGCACTGATAAAAACATGAACACAATCCGGTTCATCCCTCAGAATATAATCGGCGCAACGTCCCACCAGGACACACGAACCCTCAGCCGCCACTTTCCGGATTACCTCAGATTGAATCTGAAACAAAGATTCATTGGAAAGATAATCATTGCTTTGAAAAATAGCATTATTCATAGAAAAGCCCATAGCCAAAGCTTTAAGCAAACTACCGGAATTTTTTTCGTCAGCCTTCTCAAAAAACTCCCCGCAAATACCACTTTCCTTGGAAGCCAAATTAATCAACTCTTTATCATAATAAGGAATACCCAATTGCTCAGCCAGTTTTTTTCCGACAATCCGGCCGCCACTGCCAAACTGCCGGCCTATGGTTACAACGATTCTCTTTTCCATAATAAAACAGTTTTGTTTTATTGCAAAGCTACCGAATCTTTCGCATTATTCAATCCACCAGCCTTAAATTTCTTCAATTGCCATCCCAACATTAACCCGGTAGTAATAGTAGATAAAGCATCAGCTACCGGAAAGCTTCCCCATACGCCGTCAGTCCCCCAATAAACCGGGAATATAAACAAACAAGGCACCAAAAAAATCAATTGACGGGTCAAAGACAAAAAAATAGCTTTTCCCGCCATGCCTATAGACTGAAAAAAACTGGTGGACACCATCTGAAAACCAATCACAGGCAACATCAGCAAAATCAGCCGCATACCATGCTCCGCCAAATCGATCAACTCTCCGTCAGTTGTAAACAACCGGATAATGGTACGCGGAAAAATCTGACAAACCAAAAAACCAAAAGTAGTGACAACGGTTCCGCAAAAAATCGTATATTTCAGAATCCTGATAACCCGGTCCGTCTGCCGGGCTCCGAAATTGTATCCGGCAATAGGCTGCATGCCCTGATTAAATCCCATCACAATCATGATAAACAAAAACACCACCCGGTTGATAATACCGTATGCCCCGATATACATATCCCCTCCATGATTTTTCAGTCCCGTATTCACTAACATTACTACCAGACAACTACAAATATTCATTAAAAACGGAGATAATCCGATGGCCAGCATACTGAGAACAATGTGCCATTTTATTTTAAAAATTCCTTTTTGAAAACGGATAAAACTCCGGGGACTGGAAAAATGCAAAAGAACACCCAATAATGCAAGAAACTGGGCACAAATAGTCCCCAACGCCGCTCCCTGAATTCCCATGTCCAACACAAAAATGAACAAAGCATTCAATACCCCGTTAATCGCTACGGCAAACAAAGTAGCTGCCATGGCCCGCTGAGGATAGCCCGATGCCCGCATGACCTCATTCAGACCCATGTAAATATGGGTAATCAGGTTCCCGTACAAAATCACTTTCATATAATCCCGGGCATAAGACAAAGTATCCGCACTCGCTCCGAAAAAATAAAGAATGGGGTCCAAAAAAATCAGACAAACAACCATAAAAATACATCCGATTAATGTATTCAGCAGCAACACATTTCCCAGCACCGCTTCCGCACTTTTCAAATCTTTCTGCCCCATCTTTACCGAAACAAGCGTAGACGCCCCTACACCAACCAATGAGCCGAAAGCCGCTGCCAGGTTAATAAACGGGAAAGTCACTGCCAATCCGGCAATAGCCAACGGACCTACACCATGTCCGATAAAAATACTGTCCATCATATTATACAACGAAGCAGCAGTCATTGCCACAATTGCCGGGACAGCATACTTTATCAATAATTTCCGGATATCCTCTGAACCTAAAGTAAGAGGAGTCTGTTTCAACATAAAAAACAATATTAAAGAATTATAAAAAAAATCAAGCCTGCCAACCGAAATCAGCTCATTCCTCTATGAGTCTCCGCAAAGCTTCAATAGCTTCCTCTTCCGGTACTGCCACACGCACTATCTGACGTCCTTTGTATAAATTCACTTTTCCATTGCCGGCACCTACATAACCAAAATCAGCATCCCCCATTTCACCGGGTCCGTTTACCACACACCCCATAACAGCAATCTTAAGCGTATTCAAATGTCCGAATGCCTGCTTTACCTGAGCCACTGCCCCCTGCAAATCAAACAAAGTCCTTCCGCATCCGGGACAACTGATAAATTCCGCTTTATACCGGCGGACCCCGGCAGATTGAAGTATGTTACGACTCAACTCCGGACCATATCCCGGACCGCAGCAAGCCGGCACCGTAATCCACAAACCACCCGGCAAACGGTCCAAAAACAGACCTCCTACCTGCGCAGCAATTTCCAGGCTTATCCGTTCCACATCTTTGCCCTCCGCACAAACACGCAACAAAGTCCGATTATCCAAACCCCATTCCCGCAACAGCCGGAAAGCCTCCCGGTAAGCATGATACTCCGGACCGAACGACAATACCAAAACGGCATTCCTGTCTTTTTTTAACTTTTCCGCCAACCCGGCATCCAGTTCTTCCACAGAAACCACTTGCACCAAAACCGGAATATCTCCCGGTAATTCCGGATTCTCCAAGTACCCGTTGCGGTCATACAACGGCCAGACACGGACATGCAACGCACATGCTTCCGGCCAAAGTGCCGCAGGAACAATCACCGAAACCTCCTCCGGCAAATCCGTCAGCTTATCGCCGGTCTGTTCCATATAAATCAATTCCGGAGTCCTCACTCCGGACAACAAACCACCAGTCCCGGCATCCCGCCTGAAATCCAGCATCTCCAAAATTCCTTCATCCCATCTGCCGGCAGCAGACAAATCAGCCACAATTACGGGTCGGAAAGAGGTTCCTTTCAATATATCCCCGCTTTTTTCAAATTCAGGACGGTTGCACAATTGCACCAACCTCCTGGCAACCGGTATTTCAGCTTCTGGAGCCTCGGTCAAAGAAACCCGGACCGTATCCCCGATACCTTCATTCAACAACGTCCCGATTCCTACGGCCGAACGGATCCGGCCGTCCTCTCCCTCTCCGGCTTCCGTCACTCCCAAATGCAAAGGATAATGCATAGCTTCCCTTTTCATTTCACGGACAAGCAAGCGGACAGCATCCACCATCACCCGGCAATCACTGGATTTCAAAGAAATCACCACATCCTCGAACCCGACGGATTTGCACACCCTCAAATACTCCATCGTAGCCTCTGCCATTCCCGCAGGAGTATCCCCGTAACGGCTCATAATCCGGTCTGATAAAGAACCGTGATTCGTCCCAATGCGCACCGCTGTACCGTGTTTTTTGCATACGTCAAGAAATTCCGTGAATTTTTTCCGCAATATTCCCAACCCGGCAGCATATTCCTCATCCGTATAATCCAGCTTTTTAAAAGTAGCCCGTTTATCTACAAAATTTCCCGGATTAATTCTCACTTTCTCCACATAACGGGCAGCAACAAGAGCTGCATCGGGAGTAAAATGAATATCGGCAGACAAAGGGGTTTGGTAGCCTCTGGCTCGCAAAGCCTTATGAATATGTTCCAGATTCCCGGCCTCCTTTACTCCGGGAGCGGTAATCCGAACCAACTGTCCCCCGGCTTCTATAATCCGTATGGCTTGCTCCACACAGGCTTCTGTATCCATAGTCGGAGTATTCAACATCGATTGTATCATCACCGGCTCAGCCGATGAAAGGGTAATATTCCCAATCTTAACTGAATTTGTTTTCCTGCGCATAATTATTCTAAATTATCCGAACATAAAAAATGATTTCTGTCTGCACATTCCGTATTTTCCCTTCACACTACAAATTATCCTTCCATAAACTTCTTCATATTCAGGGTATTTCGTGGGTTCCGGATATCTTTTCCTTCCGGAGTATAAAGATAGTCCAGTTCTTCTCTGAAAACTTCATAAACTTTGCGGCGGACCACCTTCGCTGTGGAATTTATGGTCCCGTTCCGTTCGGAAAGCGGTTCCGGCAAAATTCCGGCTACAGCCGGCAACCAACGTTCCGGAAACATCGCTTCAAAAGGGCCGCCTTTACGAAATTTCATTAACTCTCTATGTATTTTGGCCAAAATTAATTTATAACTTTCCACAGAACCCGGTTTTTCTCCCTGCCGGCGGACATATTCAAGGCAAACGGCTTTATTCGGTACAATCAATCCGGATGTATAGGCCGACTGATTATTATACAACACACAATTGTCAATATAAGGCGACAATTCTGCAATGGCTTCCTCAATGCCTTCCGGACTGTATTTCTCTCCGTCACCGGCAATCAGCAAGGATTTAAAACGTCCCGATACATACAATAATCCTTCTTCATTGACAAAGCCCATATCTCCGGTATATAACCATCCGTCGCGGATAACTTCTGCAGTAGCCGCCTCATTTTTCCAATAACCTTTCATTACATTTCCCCCGCGGATGACAATTTCCCCCGGCACGCCCTGCGGTAATTCATTTCCCCTGTCATCACAAATCTTCAAGTCCAGGGGACGTACAATGCAACCGGAAGACCCGAACCGATGGTACCGGGGCCGATTTGAACTAATAACGGGAGAAGCTTCCGAAAGTCCGTATCCCTGCAACATCGGAACTCCCAATGCCCGGTAATAACGCTGCAATTCCCTATCCAGCAAGGCCCCTCCCCCGACAAAAAACCTCAGATTACCACCGAATATTCCCCGGATTTTCCTAAAAACCAAAACATCCGTCAACTTCACCAACGGCCAGAGAATGCATCTTCCTCCCTTATGCTGACAATTGCCCGGACCGTAATAATAATACCCCAACTTCAATCCCCACCGATACAACTTCCGTACTATCCAATTTTTTTGCCGCACCGCAGTTTCGATATTTTTCCGGAAATTTTTAGCCAAAGCAGGCACACTTAATAAAACATGTGGTTTTACCTCTTTCAGATTCTCCGGAATATTCCGGAGATATTCCAGCGGAGATTTCCCGAAATCCACCGAAGCCAAAGAAGCTCCGTTATACATAAAAGAATAGATACCTACGGTATGTGCAAAACTATGGTCCCACGGAAGAAATAACAAAATTTTATAATATGCCGGAATCTGAATCAAAGAATCGGACTGCAACACATTACACACATAATTTCCGTGAGTCAGCATAATTCCCTTAGGGTCGGCCGTCGTCCCCGAAGTATAAGAAATATTCGCCAGGTCATCCGCCTGAACGGCAAGAAACCGCTCTTCCAGCTTCCCCGGATGAGCAGACATGTACCGCCGGCCATCCTCCCTGAGCCGCTCAAATGAATGGTATTTTCCCTGTTCAGTTAACGAACCGGAAATAACAAAAACTTTCTCAACTCCGGGCACTGCCGGTTCCAATTCCCGGACAATATCCGCATAATAATCCGATACTATCAGAAAACGGGCTCCGGAATGATTGATACGAAAAATCAATTCATTTACCGTCAGCTTAATGCTTAACGGAACATTCACTCCGCCGGCATACAATACACCAAGCTCACCATATACCCATTCATTGCATCCCTGACTCAACAAAGCCACCCGGTCCCCCTTATCCAATCCCGCTGCCAGCAATCCCCCGGCGACAGTCAATACCGCTTCCCGGGTTTCTCTGTAGGTCGCTGTCCGATAATATCCATCCCGTTTTTCCCACAAATAAGGGTTTTCCGGAAACTTCCGGAAACTCCTTTCCAGCAAGTCAATTATCGTATGCAACTCCTCTTTTATCATGTCACAAATATAGAAAAAAATGCGTTACCCTATTGGGCTTCTCTTTCCAATGATATGTTTAAAATTTTAAAAGCCATTTGCAAACAACACTTCTTCCGGTCCCTACGGCAACCTTTTGCTGTTCCCTGACGTATTCCCTGTTACGCCCTCTGCTGACACGGAACAGAGTAGAAACAAACCATATAAAACCGAGCCATTATGAGACTATTTATCGCAGGAATTCTGACTCTCGTTATCTATTTACTAACCCCGGACACTACCGATATGCCCGCATCCGTTTATCATTCACAACCGCAACCGGATGTCCCGGTTATATACCATCCATTGCATCCGTCTGACTTTTTCTTTACAACTTTTCTTCAGGAAAGACACCACTTTATCATAAAATTTCCCGGCCTCCCGAATTCTCCCGCCGGGAATGTATTACCCTGAGAAAATTTATTGTAAACTGAAATAAACATACCAAAATATAAAATTTTACAATATTCCGGTAATTCCTGTTCACCGGAAATTTTAGTCCCGCCTCCTCTGCGACGCGCTCATTCATTTCCGCCAAGAATACTTCTTCGTTAAACTCCCGATACAAACTTCCCTTTCATTTTCAGAAATAATTTGCCACAATCTGGCATAAAAACCTATTTTTCCTTACCTTTACGCTTCAATTTAAATATCTATCTGATAAAACTATGGAAAACAATCTGATGATATACAATACGCTCACGCGTAAAAAAGAGAAATTCGAACCCGTCAATCCGCCTTTTGCAGGTCTGTATGTTTGCGGTCCGACAGTATACGGAGATGCCCACCTGGGCCACGCCCGTCCGGCCATTACATTTGACCTGGTATTCCGCTACCTCAAATACCTGGGCTATCAGGTTCGTTATGTCCGGAACATTACGGATGTAGGACATTTAACCAACGACAGCGACGACGGAGAAGACAAAATTGCCAAAAAGGCAAAACTGGACCAATTGGAACCCATGGAAATCGTGCAGTTTTATACCAACCGCTACCATAAAAACATGGAGCAATTAAATACGCTGCCGCCAAGTATAGAACCCCACGCTTCCGGTCACATCATTGAACAGATTGAATTGGTCAAAAAAATACTGGAAAACGGATTTGCCTATGAAAGCGACGGCAGCATTTATTTCGATGTCGAAGCCTACAATAAAAAATACGACTACGGAAAACTTTCAGGCCGGCGGATTGAAGAACTGATTGCCAACACCCGGCAGTTAGACGGACAAAGTGAAAAACACAATCCGGCAGATTTCGCCCTTTGGAAAAAAGCCAGCCCGGAACATATCATGCGCTGGCCCTCTCCCTGGAGCGACGGTTTTCCGGGCTGGCACCTGGAATGCTCTTGCATGAGCCAAAAATACCTGGGAGACCGTTTTGACATCCACGGCGGAGGCCTGGATTTACAATTCCCTCATCACGAATGTGAAATAGCCCAAAGCACGGCTGCTTACGGCCATGAAGCTGTAAAATACTGGATGCACAACAACATGGTGACCATTAACGGACAGAAAATGGGAAAATCTCTGGGTAACTTCATCACTTTGGACCAATTGTTCTCAGGTGACAACAAAGTGCTTGAACAAGCTTACTCTCCGATGACCATCCGTTTCTTCATCCTGCAAGCCCATTACCGCAGTCCGCTCGACTTTTCCAATGAAGCACTGAAAGCGGCACAAAAAGGATACGAACGACTGATGGCTGCGACAAATGCTTTGGACAAAATAAAAGCGACTCCGGAAAATACTGTAGATATTGACGGACTTGCCACCAAATGCCGGGAAGCGATTAACGATGATTTGAACACTCCTTTGCTGATTTCCTTTCTATTCGACGGTGTACGCACCATCAATTCACTGATTGCCGGAAACGAAAAAATCAACGAAGAAAATCTGGGCAAACTGAAAAAATTATATCATGATTTTGTTTTTGAGATACTTGGCCTGAAAGCAGAAACCGAAGCCATCAGTCAGGACCATCAGGTTCTGGGCAAAATTCTGGACATGGTCATGGCTATCCGCACCGAAGCCAAACAGAAAAAAGACTGGGCCACCTCAGACAAAATCCGGGATGAGTTAAAAAACGCAGGTGTCATTATCAAAGACACCAAAGAAGGATATGAATGGAGCTTAGAAAATTAATCTTTACTATATGCCTTATTTATATTATTTTATCTGTCTGATGTTACTCTGTTCCTGCGGGGGAAATTCCACCAGAGAAAAGGGAAACGGAGAAACAGAAATTGCTCTTTCAACAGCCGGAAAAAATGAAGTAAAATATGTCAACAGCATCAAAATAACCTCCCCCGGAAAAAATAAAATATATAATTTCGGGGAAGACATCACAATACAATTTGAAAACAAAGAGCATTTTCCCATTGATTCTTCATCCGTTTTCATAAACGGTCATGAAATAGCCAGACTGGGTAAAAATATAAATCGCCATATCCTCCGCCTGCCGGAAAATAAAGCCGGATACACCTCCATAAAAATAATGAGCTGGCATCCGGACAACAAAAGAAGCACTGCCACAGTCCGCATCCGGTTAAAACCGACCCAGGCTCCGGAAAAATACACTTACAAAATACTGAAAGTTTTTCCTCACGACCGGGAAGCCTATACGCAAGGATTACAATATTGGAATGGTTATCTGTACGAAGGAACCGGACAATACGGAGAATCTTCCATCCGGAAAACAGACATGCAAAGCGGGAATATACTTTCCGTACTAAACATTGACAGCCAATATTTCGGAGAAGGCATCACCATCTGCAATGATAAAATTTATCAGCTCACCTGGCGTTCAAAAAAAGGTTTTATTTATAACCTGAAAACTTTTACGCTGGAATCTACTTTCAACTACAACTCCGAGGGATGGGGCATCACCACCGTCGGAGAGCATCTGATTATGAGCGACGGAAGCAATAAACTTTATCACGTCACCCCTTCCGGCTTCAGCATCATCAAAGAAGTGGAAGTATACGACCACAATGGCGAGGTCAGCCAACTGAATGAACTGGAATATGTAAACGGCCTGGTGTGGGCCAATGTGTGGCTTACCGACCGGATTGTCGCCATCGACCCGGAAACCGGTGTGGTAAAAGCCGAATTAGATATGACAGGACTGCTGCCGGAAAGCGACAGGGCCGGTCTCAATGAAAAAGACGATGTGCTGAACGGCATAGCCTGGAATGCGGAAAAAAACACATTTTATGTGACAGGCAAGCGGTGGCCAAAAATATTTGAAATCAAAATCAATGAATAATAAATGATTCTTATGCCGGATGAGATGAAATTATCCATCCTTTCATAATATTCGTTTATTCCCCAAAAAATCACATAATGGATGTAAAAATCGAAGAATCCTGGAAAGAATTGCTGAAAGAGGAATTTGAAAAACCTTATTTTTCAGAATTGATTTCCTTTGTTAAAAACGAATATGCCACAACACGGATATATCCTCCGGGCAAATTAATTTTTAACGCATTCAACCATTGTCCGGCAGACAATACCAAAGTCGTTATTCTGGGCCAGGACCCATACCACGGCCCGGGGCAGGCACACGGACTTTGTTTCTCTGTGCCCGAAGGGATAGAACAACCTCCCTCCCTGCAAAATATATTTAAAGAGATACACGACGACCTGGGAACACCTGTTCCCGCATCCGGCAATCTGGAACGCTGGTCGGACCAGGGGGTATTATTATTAAATGCAACCCTCACCGTCCGGGCACATCAGGCAGGTTCGCACCAGAACAAAGGCTGGGAAACCTTTACCGATGCAGTTATTCGGGCCATAGCCGAAAAGAAAGAACACCTTGTATTTCTTTTATGGGGTTCCTACGCACAACGCAAAGGAGCTTTCATCGACACCAACAGACATCTGGTGCTGAAATGCGTCCACCCTTCTCCTCTGTCAGCCAACCGGGGAGGATGGTTCGGTAATCACCAGTTCAGCCGGACCAACCAATATTTACAGGAACATGGATTAAAACCGATTGAGTGGTAAAAAGAAACAAATAATATTTAAACGAAAAAAGCTATGAATAATTACGAACCGCAAGTATTTAAAGAACAATATCAGACTCCTTCCCGGACAGCAACCAACACGCTTGTACGGAGTGTTTATATATGGATGTGTACGGCACTGCTACTGACCGGTGCTACGGCAACTTTAGTAGCCGGCAGCCCCCGGTTACTGGAAATTATTTTTTCAAGCAAGGCTATTTTCTGGATGTTGCTCATTGCCCAGTTTGGTCTGGTATGGGCAATTTCGGCCAAAGTAACCTCTTTCCGCCTGCCCGCTTTATCCGGTCTGTTTATGCTGTACTCTGTACTCACCGGAATCACTTTTTCAGTTTATTTTCTGGTCTTTACAGCAGAATCCATCGCTTCCACATTCTTCATTACGGCCGGAACTTTTGCCGTCATGAGCCTATACGGTTTTGTCACAAAAGCCGATTTGACAAAATTGGGCAATCTGCTGCTGATGGGCCTGATTGGAATCATCATCGCTTCCGTCGTGAACCTTTTCCTGAAAAACGAAACCGTATATTGGGTGGTGACTTATGCCGGAGTGCTCATTTTTACCGGTTTGGTAGCTTATGATACCCAAAAAATCAAAGCCCTTGCCTACGCTTCCGACAACGAACACACACAGAAATTGGCCATTTGCGGGGCACTGTCCCTGTATCTGGATTTCATTAACCTATTTATCATGTTATTACGGATTTTCGGACAACGGAAATAATTTGTCAGGAGAAATCATTACTTTTGAAATCAAAATAGCAATAAAATACACAAACTATGGTTAACTACAAAGAATTAGGACTGGTAAACACCAGGGAAATGTTCAAAAAAGCAATGGCAGGAAAATATGCGATTGCCGCTTTCAATTTCAACAACATGGAACAGATGCAGGCCATCATCCAGGCCGCCGTTGAATGCAAATCACCGGTAATCCTCCAGGTTTCAAGCGGTGCCCGTAAATATGCCAACCAGACTCTTCTGCGTTATATGGCTCAGGGAGCTGTTGAATACGCAAAAGAACTGGGACTAAATATCCCTATCACCCTTCACCTGGACCACGGAGACAGCTTTGAATTGTGCAAAAGCTGTATCGATATGGGCTTCTCTTCTGTCATGATTGACGGCTCACATCTGCCTTATGAGGAAAACGTAGCCCTCACCAAAAAAGTAGTGGAATATGCCCACCAGTTCGACGTAACCGTAGAAGGAGAATTAGGAGTGCTGGCAGGTGTTGAAGACGAAGTTTCCGCAGAGCACCACACTTACACAGAACCGGAACAAGTGGAAGACTTTGTAAAGAAAACCGGAGTGGATTCCCTGGCGATTTCCATCGGCACATCCCACGGAGCAAATAAATTCAAACCGGAACAATGCACCCGCAATGCGGACGGTATCTTAGTACCTCCTCCATTGCGTTTCGATATTCTGAAAGAAATTGAAAAACGGATTCCGGGTTTCCCTATCGTATTGCACGGTTCTTCTTCCGTTCCCCAGGACAAAGTAGCCATCATCAACAAATACGGCGGTGCCCTGAAAGATGCCATCGGTATTCCGGAAGAACAACTGCGTGAAGCTGCCAAATCAGCCGTTTGTAAAATCAACATCGACTCAGACGGACGTCTGGCCATGACCGCTGCCGTACGCGAAATCTTTGCCACCAAACCGGCAGAATTCGACCCGCGTAAGTACTTAGGACCGGCCCGCGATTCTCTGAAAGAACTCTACAAACACAAACTGACTAATGTATTGGGAAGTGCCAATACGGTGGAATAAACACAAAGGGGCTGAATAACTTTTCATGGTTAGACAGCCCCTTCAAATATCAGTATGGCTTGCCATCCATTCCGGACAGCTCCCAAACTTTTCTTGTCATTTCTGTTTTATCTTTGTGACCAAACGGTGTTTATACAGAAATGTATTAAAACAAACTGAAAGCATACTTAAAAAGAGACGGAATTCGTATAGCCAACGAACAGTCCGCAACAAATTGTTATCTTAAATTCGGATTATTATTCAAATAAAAATTTATCATTTCCAAATAACAATCCAGATTAAAACGTTCTATCAGCAATTCCTGCCGGGCATTTTTCCAATTTGACTCCGCTATAAACAAATCATACAATGTCAATTTGTGCTTCTCATATTGCACTTGCCGCAAATGATAAATTTTATAAAAACTTTGTTCCTGTTTTTCAAGCAATTCACAATTTTGTTTCCGGGTTTGTGCTTCCAACCAAATCTGCTCTATTTCATAACGGATATCTGCCAATAATTTGTCGGCAGATATTTTTAAATTCATCTTCTCTATTTCAAGCAAACGGATATTATATCTCACTTCTCCTCGGTTAAACAAAGGCAACGAGAAAGAAATACCCACCTGTTTATAATTATTGTCACGAATCTGTTTCCAAGGTGAATAACCGCTATCCTTGAAAGGGTCGGTTGCATTATTTTGATAGCGTGAATAAAGTGTACCGCTTAAAGACAAAACCGGATAAAAATTACTACGCAACTGTCTGGCACGGTTATCCAATAACAAGGAATCACACTTTCGAAGTTTGATTTCAGGTAAAGAACTGATAGCCTGACTATACATCATCTCCACAGAAGGAATCCAGACGGGTTTTTGCTGGTCAGAAGAAAGAAGTATAAGACTATCCGCACTTGTATAATGAATATTTTTTTTTAATTTCAATAAAGCTATACTATAAAGTTTTTCAGCATTTCTTAATGCAGTCACAGATTTCAAGGTTTGAGTCCGGCAATCCTCCCAATCCGGCTCTGCAAGCCGTCCGGCACAATATAAAACTTTCATTCGTTCTTCCCAATTGCAATCCTTGTCATAAAATAACCTATATAATTCCAAAGTTGCTTGTGCAGCCTGCAATTCATAATAACATTGAATAACTTCCAGACGAATATCATTCTGCAATTTCTGGTGAGCCGAGTTATTCCTTTCTAAACTTAATTTGGCAGCCTGCAACTGATAACGTAATTTCAAACCGGCAAACAGAGTAATCCCTGAGGATAAACTCATACTGCCAAAACGATTTTTATCATCTTCCCATTCATACTTTTCCATATTCAAAGAGCGTCCCCAACTAAATTGATGGGCATAAGAAGCATTCAAATCCGGCAATTGTCTTTTCCGAAGATAATCAGTTTCAAGAGTTATTTGTCTGCCGGAATTTTCACTGATGCCAATCTCCGGACGATGCCGCAAGGCATATTGAATACACGAATCCAGATTAAAATACCGGTTCTGTGTATATCCTTCCACATAAAAAAGGCACAACAACACGAAAACGACTCTGACTTTCATTCCTTTTTGCTATTTTTTATCAATGCTCTCAAAGGAAAAAGCAATCTTTGAAATAAACTCTGTTCTTCCGTTATAATTTCAGCCGAACCGCTCATCCCCTGCAACAAATCTATTATTTTTCCATAAGAACTGACCAATCCATGCGGAAAAACAACCTCAACATTATAAAACTCAACATTCGGAACTGGTGAAATATGATTTACCACCCCTACCAGAATTCCATATTCCATATAAGGATAATTATCCAATTTCACATGTACCCGTTGCCCCTGTTTTACCTTTCCCGATTTCAGCATCGGTAACTCCATCTGCCCGATTATATCTCCATTTCCCGGTGGAACAATAGTAAATAAATTTTTCCCGGCAGCAATATAATCCCCTATAGTCCAAAATTCCGTAAATGCCACCGCTCCGCTTTCCGATGCCCTCACCACATACATCTGCTCCCAAGCCCTCACCTGAGCACACATAATTTCAGCTGTACGCCGTATCTCATTTTCCAACTCTTTCTTTTGTTTCTGATATTCCAATTCAAAATCAATCATATTTTGTTCCAACTGTGCAATTTGCACTTTTGAATTCGCCAACGAAGCTCTATTACCCGTAAAACTATATCTTTTTTGCAACAATACGGTTTTTACATTATCCAATTCTTCGCCGGAAATAATCTTTTGTCCGGCCAATTTTTCGCTTTGCCGATAGTTACTGTCCAATATCGAAAGTTCTTCTTCCAACAACTCACCTTGTTGTTCTCCGTATACCAGATATTCCTGCATATACTCTCTCTGCTCCCGCATCGCCTGAATCCGACGGGCATGATATCTCAACTGTTTGAAATTCTGATAAGCTATTCGGGAATACTTCCAGGCAGCATAAGCATTCTGTATGTCTCCCAAACGCAATTCCCGGTCCGGTACTATTTCCGTCACATCCCTCCAACTTTCATTTTCTAATTGACCGGCCAAATAAAGCACATCCCGGGTATCGGCCGCATTCTCTAATACCGCGACAATATCACCGGCATCCACCATTTCACCATTTCTAACCCAAATCTCCGCTAATTTTCCTCCATTCTTACAAGCCAAAGGAGCCGGAGCATGTTCAGTCTGCAGCCTGATAGGCGCGGAAATTATATCCGGATATGAAAAAAAAGCACTTCCTGTCAAAATAACCAAAAATACAACAAACAGGATAGTTATTCCGATTCGCAGGAATTTACCGGGAGTCCGGCCTAAAATATGTTCTATTTCATGCTCCCTGATTTCAATCTGACCGATTTCTTCATTTTCCATAAGCTACATCTTAAGATGTTCCATCCAATTCCAACTGATTTTTCACCAAATGATAATAATAGCCCTTCCTCTCTACTAATTCCCGGTGAGTACCCACTTCAACAATTTTTCCTTTATCCAATACCACAATCTTATCGGCATTCTTCACCGTACTCAACCGATGGGCTACCACAACGACAGTCCGCCCTTTAAAAAACATATTCATATTTTCCAGGATTTCCCGTTCATTATTGGCATCCAAAGAATTTGTCGCTTCATCAAAAAACAGGTAATCCGGATTCCGGTAAATTGCCCGGGCAATCAGAATACGTTGTTTTTGTCCCTGACTCAATCCACTTCCTTCCTGTCCGATTTTCGTATTATAACCGGCACATTGTTCCTCAGCAAATTCCCGAACATTAGCCATTCGGGCAGCATATAATAACCGTTCTTTATCAATCCGCTCATCCTTTACTGCTATATTCTCAGCAATGGTATCCGAAAAAATAAAACCGTCCTGCATAACTGCCCCGCAATGCCTCCGCCAGGCATAAGTACTGATATTTTTCAGGTTCGTATGCCCGATAGAAATACTCCCTTGCTGTAAATCATAATATCCCAACAACAATTTAAGCAGAGTAGTTTTTCCGCTGCCGCTTTCCCCCACAATAGCCGTCACCTGATTCTGTTCAATATCCAAATTGAGTTCTTTCAAAACAGGCGGAGCCAGAGGGCCAAGATAACTGAAACTCAGGTTACGGATATGAATACTTCTGTCACCATCCGGCAATTCCGCCAAACGGTTTTCATTCAGTTTGTCTTCGTCTTCCCGGAAATGCACTTCCCCCAAACGCTCCAGGCTGATCCGGGCATCCTGATATGAATGCACAAAGCCGATAAACGAACTGACCGGTCCTTTCAACTGTCCCAGAATATAAGTCAGAGACATCATCATTCCCAAAGTAATATTTCCGCTAATCACCAAATAAGCGGCATAAACCGACAATCCGACATTTACAATCGTTGTAATAAAAAAGGCTCCTATACTCTGTATCTGACTCACAGACAACCCTTTTACGCTGATTTCAAACAATTCCGCCTGTAATCCTTCCCAACGCCAGCGCATTTTCTGTTCGCAACCTGCCAGCTTAATTTCTTCGGCTCCTGAAATAATCTGTATGATGTTCGACTGATTGCGGGCAGCCCGGTCAAAACGTTTAAAATCCAACTCCCTGCGTATTTTCAGAAAAATCATAACCCACCCGACATACAAAGCATGGCCGACAATAAAAAAAAGCAGCATATACCAATTGTAATATCCTAAGATAACCGCAAACACAAAAAAATTGAAAAATGAAAACAGGGTACTGATGGAAGTGGCTGTAAAAAAATTTTGAATCCGGCTATGATCACCTATTCTTTGCAAAATATCACCGGTCTTTTTCGATTCGAAAAAACTAATCGGCAAACGAAGCATTTTGGTAATAAAATCAGCAATCAAAGCAATATTGATACGGGTTGTCACATGCAGCAGTATCCAGCTTTGAACAAAACTAACCGCCAACTGGCTCAACGATAAAATAACCTGAGCCACCAAAATAAGAATAATAAAATTCAGGTCATTGTTTAAAATCCCAATATCCACCATAGACTGGGTCAGGAACGGAAAGAGCATTTGTATCAATAATCCCATCAGCATCCCTAACATCACTTGCAACAACATCCGGGAATGAGGCCGGATATAGGTAAAAAAACGGGACAAACGATATTGTCGCTCCCGTCCCTCATTTTCGCCAGCATGGTAAAATCGCATAGTCGGCGAAAGCATCAACACCGTCCCTTTATCTTCCCCCTTTTCCCGGTCCGCCAACCAACCGTCTAAAAATTCTTCAACAGAATATTTCACCAAACCATAGGCCGGGTCAGCCACCAATACATATCCTCTTTTCTTTTGCCCCTGTCCCTTTACCCGGATTTCGTACACTACAGCAAAATGATCCTGCCGCCAATGAACGATACAAGGCAAAATAACATGTTTGCACAAACGCTCAAAAGCAGTTTTTATCCCTACAGAACGGAAGCCGATAGCTTCTGCCGCATCACTGATACCAAGCATAGTCACCCCGTTTCGGTTGGCATAACATTTTTCTCTCAAATCCGCCAACTGGAATCTCTGCCCATAATAAGCCGCTACCATCCGCAGACAAGAGGGACCGCAATCCATAGAATCCAGTTGCCGGAAAAAAGGATAAGTTTTCATAGCGTACTTCTTTATTTACACATCATTTATTCCTGCCTTTTTGATTCTTTAATTCTATAATCTTCCGGCAATCCTCCACATTCAACAAACGTTCGGTCAACATCGGATATTCGATATCAGGCAATAAATAGCCTTCCGGAGTGCGGGGTAATTTTGGGTTCTCGTCTTTTTCACAACGAGTAGAAACCATAAATTCACTACCGGTATTCGGCAGTCGAAACGTCTTATAAGAGCCATATAACGGCAAACCACTGCCTGTTTCCGTCCCGACCAATACAGCATCTGCCAATACTTTCAGACAAGCACAAAAATCCGGAGCTGCCGACCCCGTATGAAAACTTTGATAAACATAAATATTCCCCTTGAAAGGCCTGACCCACTTGGGCGGTTGTACCATTTCACCCTCCAGGGTTTCCCGATACTGCCATTCTCGTTCCACGATCAAACGCTGGTAAGACTTTTTTCTACCAATCTGCAAATAAGGGAAGAAAAACGTAAATCCACGAATATATCCACCTATATTTCTCGAAACATCAAAAAACAAATGACGGATTCCATGTGCCCTGCAATTACGGAAAAAATCATCCAACCGAACATCAAAGTTCCGGATTTCCTCCTTGCCAAACACCTCACTATAACGAACAATTGCTATTTTGTCCTCCGGATACAATTCAAAGTCATATATTTTCGTATCTTTAGCGTACTGTGCATTGTTTAACGATGCCCTCGTCTCACCCTCCAAAACTACCATCGTATCCCGGTTCTCCAATGTCCTGCACCTCACCGTAAAAGGCGGCTCATCAAATCCGAAATCAGTAACGCATTTCTGAAATTCAAACCTCAAGCAAATGATAAACTCAATATTACATCTATGAAAATCCGCTCCAAAATTCATTCTGGCACGTGCTACGATAGAATCCACAGGCACGGAATTTATCGACAGTACTTCCCAATCGTTTGCCGACAAATGGACTTTGTGATTCTTAAAATAAACCCGCGGGAACAAACGCTCAGAGTTCGTTGACCTGTATTGACGATACAGATATCCTGTATGACAATCAAACAAATAATTCAGGTGAGAAAGATGATACCGGAAATCGGCAACAGGCATCGAGTCGTAACATTTGCTCTTAAAGTCTTCCATACACGAATCAACAACCGATTGAGGAGTAAAACAATACAAATCGGGATGATAACTTTTCAACGTCCGGTAAAAATAATCAATATCCTCTATCGCCTCTTCCCGTGTCAATGTCTGGGCAGAAAGGCAGATTGAACTAAAAACAAACACGGTCAATAAAAAAATCTTCATAACTTTAAAAATTTAGGTATTTAAGAAATAACACCGAAAACACATCATCATCCAACTATAATTGGTAATATTAAAAAAATAATCAAAAAAATACAAATAAAAGAAAATATATTAATCAATATCTTCAAAGGGAAAGCGTTCAACCGGCATTTTTATTCCACACAAAAATATCATCCGTTTTATCCGGATTTTTTCATGCGATTTCCATCAATACACCTCATTTTCAATCTTTCCTATTTCATTCTCCAATAAATTATTGTAATTTTGTCCCCCTAAATTTATAGATACACAGATGCGGAAATTAAGAAACATTGCCATCATTGCACACGTCGACCACGGAAAAACAACCCTCGTGGACAAGATGATATTGCAGGGCAAACAATTCAGAGAAAACGAAAAACAAAGCGGAGATTTAATCCTTGATAATAACGACCAGGAACGCGAACGCGGTATAACCATTCTGGCAAAGAATGTGTCCGTCCATTACAAAGACTATAAAATAAACATCATAGACACCCCGGGCCACTCCGATTTCGGAGGCGAGGTGGAGCGGGTGCTCAACATGGCAGACGGAGTGCTGCTGTTGGTGGATGCCTTTGAAGGCACAATGCCCCAAACCCGTTTCGTATTACAAAAGGCATTGGGATTAGGCAAGAAAGCCATTGTCGTGGTCAACAAAGTAGACAAACCCAACTGCCGCCCGGACGAAGTGCAGGAAGAAGTTTTCGACCTGATGTTCTCTTTGGGTGCCAGCGAAGAACAATTGGATTTCAAAACGATATACGGCAGCGCAAAACAGGGCTGGATGTCTACCGACTGGCGCAACCAAACCACAGACATCACCCCTTTGCTGGATGCAATCATTGAAGATATTCCCGAACCCGAAGCCGTGGAAGGTACGCCCCAGATGATGATTACCTCACTGGAATATTCCTCTTACATCGGCCGTATTGCCATTGGCAAGCTGACCCGTGGTAAATTGCAGGCAGGCATGGCAGTTACGCTCTGCAAGCGCGACGGCAAGACACAAAACAAAACCAGAATCAAGGAACTGATGTTGTTTGAAGGCCTGGAGAAAAAGAAAGTGGAAGAAGTGGAAGCAGGAGAGATTTGTGCCATCGTCGGTATCGAAGGATTTGAAATCGGAGACACGGTTGCCGATTACGAAAACCCGGAAGCATTGACCCCGATTGCCATCGACGAGCCGACCATGAGTATGTTGTTCACCATCAATAACTCTCCCTTTTTCGGTAAAGACGGTAAATTCGTCACCTCCCGCCACATCAAGGAACGCCTGGACAAAGAACTGGAAAAAAATCTGGCACTGCGTGTTGAACCCGGATTAAGTGCAGATTCTTTCATTGTATATGGCCGGGGAGTTCTTCATTTAAGTGTACTTATTGAAACCATGCGCCGCGAAGGTTATGAACTCCAGGTAGGACAGCCCAAAGTCATCATCAAAGAAATCAACGGCCAAAAATGCGAACCGGTCGAAGAACTGACCATCGATATTCCGGAAGAATTTTCCGGCAAAGCCATTGAAATGGTCACCAGACGGAAAGGAGTGCTCAACAACATGGAAACCCGCGACGAACGGGTACACCTCGATTTTGATATACCCTCGCGGGGCATCATCGGTCTGCGCAGCAATCTGCTGACTGCCTCTGCCGGAGAGGCTATCATCGCCCACCGGCTAAAAGGATTCGAACCTTATAAAGGAGACATCGAAATGCGCATCAACGGCTCGTTGATAGCCATGGAAACCGGTGATACATTTGCCTATGCCATTAATAAATTGCAAGACAGGGGCAAATTTTTCATCGAACCGGGTGAAACGGTATACGCCGGACAAGTCATCGGAGAAAGCACACGTATGGAAGACATTGTTATCAATGTCTGCAAATCCAAAAAACTGACCAACATGCGCGCCAGCGGCTCGGATGACAAAGTAAATATCGCACCTCCCGTAAAATTCAGTCTGGAAGAAGCATTGGAATATATCCAGGAGGACGAATATGTGGAAGTTACTCCCCACGCTATGCGTCTCCGCAAAATCATTCTGGACGAAACAGAACGGAAACGGCAAAGCAAAAGGGCAGCTTCTTCAGAAGAATAACAATTCACGAAATGTCTCCCTGTATACCTGAAAATTGCACCAGCACAGGAACAGGGAGACATTCATCACTCATCATTAATTCCTTTCATATTTCTCAATCAACTGCAAAATCTGCTCCTGTTCCTCATCCGTCAATTGTCCTGCTTTATAAAATTCTATTACCCTGTCTTTATTCACGAAAATAATAGTAAAATTATCATTCGCACCCCGCAAATTCCAGGCTGAACTAAGCACTTCATTCGGGTCAAAATATACCTGCCCGTTCGTTCCCTTAAGTTCTTTCCGGGCCATTTTCCGGATAACAGAATTAGGAATCAAAGGAGCAGCAGCCATATTTACCACTCCATACGAATCTACATTCGGGCCATGAACGGGATGAAGTTTCATATAGTCCCGAAAACCCTTATTTTGCTGGGAATGATTGGGGTCTGCATAAAAAATCAATAAATTCTTTTGCCCCAGCATCGGCAAACTTACGGATTGATTATTCATATCCAAAACATTTACCGGACCGACCTTCTCCCCGACCTGTCCGAATCCCTGGACTGCAATGAACATCATCGCCATCCATACATACAATCTGGTCAAATGTTTCATATCAAAAATATTTAAAACGGTTCAACATCAGTATCCGTATCACACGTATACCTGAAAAAGTATACGCAATGAAAAGACACAAGATAAGCCGTTATCTACTAAACATCTGAAAATTAAAACAACAATACATAAGGCATGCTAAAAAGCCTGTTCATAACTTTCATAGTATTTCCGCTTCAGGTCATACAATAAAATCCGGGAAAGAACAATTTTGGCCTCAGATTTGCAGAGAACCTTCAGCAAGGGAAACATTCCTGAAGTATAATTGTTTTACCGGATAATTCCTGAATTTATAACTGTTAAAACATGAAATTCAACATGCCTCAAAAAATAAAACTCCTTTTTAACCGTTTTATAAATAATCCCGGACTATTGGTCTGCTTTTTCATTATTGTCAATCTAATCCCTTCCATATTATTGTTTTTTACAGAACCCTATTCATTTACAGGGAAAGTCATTCTGCTCATATTTCCTTTAGGAATATACCTGACTGTATACAGCCTGCTGAAAAATACAGGACTGCTCCAACTGCTGCTCATCCCGCAATTAATCTTCAATGCTTTCCAAATCGTAGTGTTTTATTTATTCGGCGAATCGGTCATTGCAGCCGATATGTTCCTGAACCTGGCTACCACCAGCGTTTCCGAAGCAAATGAACTGCTCAATAATTTATGGCCGGCAATTATCACAGTCTGTATGCTCTACATTCCTGCCATTGTGATTGCTGCTGCCGCCTGTAAACAAAAAACCCGCCTTACTACTGCCCTACGGAAAAAAATGGCAGTCGCCGGCATAATTATCGTCATACTATCTTATGGCCTCACCTTTACCGCAAACAACAAAAACACCGGTGAATACCGGCTGAGATACGACGTTTTTCCGGTCAATATATACTACAACCTCCGGTTTGCCGTCCAAAAATGGAACCGGAGCATGTTATATCCCCGGACTTCCATGAATTTCAGGTTTAATGCTGTCAAAGAAAAAAAAGCAGACAACCGGGAAATCTACGTACTCGTCATCGGAGAAGCCGGACGAGCTGCCAACTGGAGCCTTTGGGGATACGAACGGGAAACCAATCCTTTATTATCCCGGCAACAAAATCTTGTCTTATACAAAGATGCCATTACACAAGCCAACGCCACACACAAAAGTGTACCTTTGATGCTATCGGCAGCCAGTGCAGATAATTTCAATATGATATACCAGCAAAAAAGCATTATTGAAGCTTTTAAAGAAACCGGATTCACTACTATTTTCCTGTCCAACCAGACTCCGAACCGCACTTTCACGGATTATTTCGCAGCCGAAGCCGATTATTACCGCAACATCCGCCCGGCCTCCGCAGGAGGGCTTATCACGGAAAACAACTACGACACCCATATGCTACCCTTACTACAACATTATATCGATTCGTTGTCAAACAATCTCTTTGTAATAATCCACACTTACGGGTCGCACTTTAATTACCATGAACGTTATCCCCGGAATTTCGCACATTTTCTCCCGGACAACGCAACTGAAATTGAAATAAAGAACCGGAAGCAATTAATCAATGCCTATGATAACAGCATCCGTTATACCGATTATTTTTTGAATGGTTTAATCCGGATGCTGGACTCAACAGACTGTACAGCCGCATTGTATTACAGTCCGGACCATGGCGAAGATATACTGGACGATAACCGGAAACGCTTCCTCCATGCTTCACCACACCCGACTTATTATCAATTACACATTCCGCTTTTATTTTGGTTTTCAGAACAATATCAGAAAACATTCCCCGGGAAATATCATGCCGCACTGGAAAATACATACAAACCGGTATCCACCCGGATTGCTTTCCATACCATGCTCGACATAGCTTCCATCCGAACCCGATGGCTCGATACAACTTTTTCTGTGGTCAATTCCTCGTTTAAAAGCCGGCGGAGAACCTGCCTGACCGACCACGATAAACCCATTTTCTGGTATAATTCGGGCTTGAAAAAAGAAGACAAACTGATGGCAGAAAGAAAACATTTAAACCATTTGTAAAAACAACTGATTGTTTATTTCTAAACACACAGTACATTTATTGAAAAAAATATCGTCTGATTTCCGGAGTACCTGCAAAACATTAACTTTGTAACCCGAAATCAGGAATCAGCACGTCCAAAGTAATTTTGCGACAAAAATTTATTATTCAAAATTAAATTCAAAAACATGAAAGTAGCTATCGTTGGTGCAAGCGGAGCCGTAGGACAGGAATTTCTACGGGTTTTGGAAGAAAGAAATTTTCCTATAGATGAACTTTTGTTATTTGGTTCCAAACGTAGTGCCGGCACGATTTATAACTTCCGCGGACAGGATATAACCGTAAAATTACTTGAACACAATGACGATTTCAAAGGAGTAGACATAGCTTTTACCTCTGCCGGTGCCGGTACTTCTAAAGAATTTGCCGAAACGATAACCAAATACGGAGCAATTATGATTGATAATTCAAGCGCATTCAGGATGGACGAAAACGTTCCCCTGGTTGTACCTGAAGTAAATCCGGAAGATGCCCTGAACCGTCCCCGCGGAATTATTGCAAACCCCAACTGTACAACTATCCTGATGGTTGTCGCACTGAAAGCCATCGAACAACTTTCCCACATCAAACAGGTACATGTATCTACCTACCAGGCTGCCAGCGGGGCAGGAGCCGCAGCTATGGACGAACTATATACTCAATACAAACAAGTATTGGCAGGCGAAACACCTACGGTTGAAAAATTCGCCTACCAACTGGCATTCAATCTGATACCTCAAATAGATGTTTTCACAGAAAACGGCTATACCAAAGAGGAAATGAAAATGTTTAACGAAACCCGGAAAATCATGCACTCAGACATCCGGGTTAGTTCCACTTGCGTCCGGGTGCCGGCTCTTCGGGCACATTCGGAAAGCATCTGGGTGGAAACAGAACGTCCTGTATCCGTCGAAGAGGCCCGGGAAGCTTTCGGAAAAGCGGCAGGCCTGGTCGTACAGGATAATCCGGCCGGACAAAATTACCCGATGCCCCTTTTCCTTTCAGGCCAGGACCCGGTATATGTAGGCAGAATCCGGAAAGACCTTGCCAACGATAACGGATTAACTTTCTGGATTGTTGGGGACCAGATTAAAAAAGGAGCAGCATTGAATGCGGTACAAATTGCCGAGTATCTTCACCAACAGAAACACCGGTAATACCCAAATAAAATGAACACTTCACCAATTGGCAGGATTAAAATCTCTGGTTTATATCATCAGAACTTTAGTCCGCCAATCAGAAGTCTGAAAAATATCTTTCCCCAGACCCGGAAAATCATTCATCCGGCAAAAACAAACTGACGGATTTCAGGGGCTTCCGGATATTCAGAACAAACATAACATTTGTAGCCTTTATCAATCTGACATTCTTGGATATAAACCTGTTGCTGAAAACCGGGTTTTGAAATCCGGACATGCCGACCTTCAAACAAAATTTCAAATCCCGACAAAGAAGCCGACAAACCGGTTCCTGTATACTTGAGAAAACTCTCCTTTGCCGACCAATACCTGAAAAAAAGCTCCGCACACATCTCTTCGCCGCACTGTTCTAAATTCCGGATTTCACCGGGATGGAAAAAACGACGGACAATTCCCGGATTATATTTTCCAAGCTGCTGAATATCAATCCCCACCTCCCGGTCGGACAATACGCACACAAGATAATCACCGGAATGGGATAAATTATAAAAAACAGGAAACGGCGTACCACAAATATAGGGCTTCCCATGCTCTGCTCTTTTAATGAGATAATCGCCCCGCCGGACCTGCAACTCATTTTCCAGCAAGCTCCGGACCATGCCTTCTCCCAACCATTTCAAACGCTTCACTTTCTCACAACGGAAACCTTCGGCTGTTTTCCGGGTCTCTTCGCTGATTCTTTCACAAAATCCCGACTCCGGGACAGTATCATAATCCGGAACTTTCAAATAATAAACGTTCAACATCTGGATATTTCTTGAAAAACAAATATAGATAAATTTTAATTCAAAACAACTTCATCACTTTTAAGTTGTTAAAAAAAATGAAAAATATATAGATACAAGCACCCCTTACTTTAACATTTTATTCAAAAAAAACGTTTGAAATATTGGTAAATATCCCGATTTTCTTTATTTTTACCCCAGAATTAAAAGACAACATACAATACAAATTATCATGGAAATCAAAAAGTCACCGAAAGCAGACCTTGAAGGAAAGAAAGGTATTTTCTTTGAGGTTGGTTTGGCTCTGGCTTTAGCAATTCTGTTATTTGCTTTTGAATGGAAATCTTCCACAGAAGAAATAAGTCAATTCCAGACTGTTGCTGAAGAACAGATAGAAGATGAGATTATACCTATTACACAGCAGATGGTGAAACCCCCACCACCTCCTCCTGCAGCTCCTAAATTATCAGACCTTCTGAATATTGTAGAAGACGAAAGCAGTATTGATGAAGAACTGGAAATTGAGGATGCAGATGATGAATCAGATAATACTGAAATACAGGATATTTCCGACTTCGGAGATTATGACGGAGAAGACACGGGCGAAGAAAATATCTTCATGGTTGTGGAAGATATGCCGCAATTCCCGGGAGGAAATGTGACCAAATGGATCGCAAAAAACGTAAAATATCCGCAATTAGCTCAGGAAAACGGTATCCAGGGAAAAGTATTCATCAAATTCGTTATCGAAAAAGACGGTTCGATTACTGATGTACAGGTATCAAGAGGTGTAGATGCCTCTTTGGACAGAGAAGCAGTACGCGTAATCAAAGCCATGCCGAAATGGAAACCCGGCAAACAGAGAGGTAAAGCTGTACGGGTATCCTATACTTTACCTATCAACTTCCAATTGAGCAGTTATTAAGATAAAGTATTATCCATACAAAAGGGGCTGTCAGATACGTCAGCCCTTTTTTTATCTTCACAAATGAATAAACAGAGCGAAACTTCCTGAACAAACAGATAAACGAATCTGTATAAGACCCGCAAGAAGTTAATCTTTTATTTTACATGTATGTATTACACCGGAAAAGAAACTGAGAAAGCAATTTTAGTAGGAGTAGCCCTGCAATCCCAGGGAATCAGTCACACGCAAATGAGTGAATACCTGGACGAACTTTCTTTTTTAGCAGAAACAGCAGGCGCAGAAACCGTGAAAATATTTACCCAGAATCTGGACAAACCCGTTCACGCAACTTTCATCGGTAAAGGAAAACTGGAAGAAATCAAAGCTTATACCGATGAATATGCAACCGACATGATTATTTTTGATGACGAACTGAGCCCTACTCAATTACGAAACATAGAATCCGTATTTCCCGGTATCAAAGTACTTGACCGGACAAACCTGATTCTGGACATATTTGCCAGCCGTGCACGCACAGCACATGCCAAAACACAAGTGGAACTGGCCCAATATCAATACCTGCTGCCCCGTCTGACCGGGATGTGGACCCACCTTGAGCGACAGAAAGGAGGTATTGGACTGAGAGGTCCCGGAGAAACAGAAATAGAAACAGACCGGCGAATCATCCGGGACAAAATCACCCGGTTAAAAGAGGAACTGGTTAAAATCGACAAACAAAAAATCATCCAACGGAAAAACAGGGGAAAACTGGTACGGGTTGCACTCGTAGGCTATACGAACGTAGGAAAATCAACATTAATGAACTTACTCAGCAAATCGGATGTTTTTGCTGAAAACAAACTTTTTGCCACATTAGATACTACAGTACGGAAAATTGCCATCAAAAATGTACCCTTTTTATTAGCCGATACGGTCGGTTTTATCCGGAAACTGCCTCACCATCTGATAGAATCTTTCAAATCTACTCTCGACGAAGTAAGAGAAGCAGATGTCATTCTTCACGTTGTAGATATATCCCATCCTCAATTTGAAGAACAAATGAAAATTGTCAATGAAACATTGGCCGAACTAATCAAAAGCCCCAAACCGACACTCATTGTATTCAACAAAATTGATGCATTTCAATACGTACAAAAAGAAGAAGACGATCTCACACCCGTTTTAAGAGAAAACTATAGTCTGGACGATTTGAAACAAATGTGGATGTCAAAACAAGGAGGTGAAACGGTTTACATCTCGGCAACCCGCAAAGAAAATATTGAAGAATTAAAAGACAAACTCTACACCATCGTCAAAGACATCCACTCTGCCCGTTTTCCATACAATGATTTCCTTTATGCGGATGATGAAACCAAAGAATTTGAATAGTTAAATTATACTCTCCCCCGTTTCATCCCGTTTAAACAAATAACTATTCAACAAAAGAAAGGACTGGTTTCCGAAAACCAGTCCTTTCTTTTCCTCACTTCGCAATGATCAAAAAATAATTCTTTTTTCCGCTTTGGGCTAAAACATATTTCCCGTCAATCAGATGAGCCTCACTCACCAGAAAATCTTCCCCTGCCTTTTCCTTATTAATACTTATAGCATTAGCTTTCAAAGCACGTCTGGCTTCACCTTTGGAAGACATAATCGTAGTTTTATCAGCCAGAAAATCAACAATACCAATACCTGCTTTCAAATCAGCTTTGCTTATTTCAAACTGAGGAACCCCCTCAAACACAGACAGGAAAGTATGTTCATCAATCTTACGCAACGTTTCCGAGGTCGCATTCCCGAACAAAATCTGAGAAGCCTCCAAAGCAGACTGATAGGCCTCTTCGCCATGAATCAGGCAAGTTATTTCTTTAGCTAAAGTCTTCTGCAATTTCCGTAAATGCGGAGCCTCCTGGTGCTCGGCAATCAAAGCATCTATCTCTGCCGGAGACAAAATGGTAAAAATTTTCACATACCGTGCCGCATCCTCATCAGTAGTATTCAACCAGAACTGATAAAATTTATAAGGCGAAGTACGTTCCGGATCCAGCCAGATATTACCGGATTCTGTTTTTCCAAACTTCTTGCCATCACTTTTCGTCATCAAAGGCCAGGTCAGTCCGAAAGCATCCAATCCCTCCTTGCGGCGAATCAATTCTCCCCCTGTAGTGATATTTCCCCATTGGTCCGAACCGCCCATCTGCAACATACATCCGTAATTTTTACGCAAATAAAGAAAATCATACCCCTGCACCAACTGATAAGTAAACTCAGTAAACGACATTCCGTCGGAACACTCTCCGCTCAAACGCCGTTTTACAGAATCTTTGGCCATCATATAATTAACCGTAATATGCTTACCGATTTCCCGGATAAAATCCAGAAATGAAAACTGCTTCATCCAATCGTAATTATTCAGCATAATTGCCGCATTGGAAGCCGTTGAATTAAAATCAATAAAACGGGACAATTGAGCTTTAATCCCTGTCATATTTTTCTGAATAGTATCTTCAGTCAGCAAATTTCTTTCCTGTGACTTTCCACTGGGGTCTCCTATCATTCCCGTAGCTCCGCCAATAATAAAAATAGGCTTATGTCCTGCCATCTGAAAATGTTTCATCATCATGACCGACACCAAATGTCCTACATGCAAAGAATCGGCTGTCGGGTCTATCCCGACATAAGCCGTAGTCTGGCCTTTCGCCAGCAATTCTTCCGTTCCGGGCATGATATCATGAATCATACCTCTCCATTTCAATTCGTCAACAAAATTCATGTTCGATAGTTTTATGGTATTCCGGTTCATTCCACCCGATATTCCGGTCAATAACGGATAGCGTTATATATTTGTGTCGCAAAATTAAGAAAAGGACCGAATAATAAACTCTTTTGCCGGGTTTCTTCGCTGATAAACTGAAATTTTTCATTCAAGGCATCCACAATCAAGAGCAATACACACACAATGATGAAATATTTCACGATTCCCAACACCGTACCCAACAATTTATTCAGCAATCCCAAAGAAATAATGTCAATCAATTTGGTCAGCAACTTCCCGATGATAAAAACGGCCACCACCACCACAATAAAAGTAACCGCCAAAGCAAGGTAAGACAGATAACGGGGAGTCACCGAAACATTCAGGAAATCGCGCAGGATGCCCTCCGTATAAGGCGAGTAATTGATGGCCAGATACACTCCCAATACCAATCCCGCCAAGGTTGCCACTTCAATAATCAAGCCTTTCGAGAACCCCCGGAAAGCACCGAAAAGCAAAAACAGCAGGATAATAATATCAATGTAATTCATCACAAAATCCTATTTAAACCGGGTTTCAAATATACAAATTTATCGGGAGTTTTTTTTAGTTCATTTAATAATTACATAGACATTTATTGTATATCATATAAATATTTATTTATTTTACATAGGTTATTACAAATAATTACTATGAAAAAAATAATAATTTATTTAAACTGCATGAAATCAAGATGTTTTATGCTTGTTGCGTGCTTGGCTCTAATGGCAAGCGTAACTTCATGTAGCGAAGATTATTTTGAAGAAAATATCCCCGAAAAGTCAAAACAACTTTCGAAAGCGGAGTTAATAGAACAAGCGCTGAGTCTTAAGGCAAAAACACGCGCAATTCCTCCTTTTCCTGTTGTAATGATGACAAGCAAATCAACCGTTTCTATCTCTTGTCGTACTACTGAAAGTGCGAAAGTTCACTGGGGTGATGGAGAGGAAACATTAATACCTGCAGGTTGGGCATCAGGAAGTTATCCTGAATATTCTCATGCCTATCCTGACAACAATCTCCGTGTTATATACATAGAAACCTCTAATGAAGCAATACAGTTTTTGGGAGTAGGATGGAATGAACTTGAACTTTTGGATGTTACAGGTAATACGAACTTAGTAGAGCTTCAATGTAGTGGTAACGATTTAGAGGAGTTAGATTTAACTGGTTGTCCAAATCTGCAATTCTTATATGTAAGTGACAACAAGCTATCTGCTATGGATTTTACCTATCTACCTCGTCTCCAAGGCTTAGCATTGGATAATAACCTGTTTACAGACATAAATGTGTCTGAAAATCTAGAGTTAACAAATTTTGACATAGGAAACAATCCAATAACAGATATTGATTTAACAAATAATATAGCTCTGAAGAATATTGATTTGTGGGGAGTTGCTATAAAAACGATTAATAATCTTCAAATAAATGCTAAGAGTTTTGCTGTGTTTCCAAAATTAGAAAGACTTACAATATCCAGTACTCCTTTTACTTCATTAGATTTATCAAATAATCCATTAGTGAAAAATCTTAGTATTTCTGCTACGGCAATAACTCAGTTGGATATATCGAATTTACAAATATGTTATTTGGATGCATCAGATTCTCAATTGACAAATTTAACATATACATCAAGAAATTTGGATCCTGATGCTTATCATATTAGTATACTTAGAACTCCTTTCCAAGAGGTTAAATCGAATGTACAATCCTTGGTTCTTGCATTACCAAGTAGAAAGGATATGAGTCAAGGTTTACTATGTACAACTTCAACATATATTGAACCTTGGCGTTCATTCTTGACTGCTAAAAATTGGAAAGTTTTTCCATGAAATGTGAAATATGAGGTCGAGCCAAAAGTTTGGGTTGACCTCTTTTTGTTCGTACTCCTGATGGAGACTTCTTTCAAATATTCAATTCTCAGAGGGATATTTTGACTTTGGGGACAGCCTCATAAAAATCACAGAAAATTCTAATTCTGATAATATATATATGCAATATGAGAATAATACTATTTTTTAATTGTGTGTTTTTATTCTCGTATGGATATGTATATTCGCAAAAAAAAATCGAACTATCTCCATGTCCTGGAGTATTAATTAACAATGTATGTTGGGCTGAGAGTAACGTAGATAGTCCGGGAACTTTTTCCGCCACGCCTGAATCTTATGGCATGCTCTATCAATGGAACCGGAAAAAAGGATGGTCAGCAACAGATGCGGTTTCCGGATGGGACATCAGTTTACCATCTGGTAAATATTGGGAAAGTGCCAACGATCCGTGTCCTGCCGGCTGGCGAATACCTACTGACATGGAATTCAGTGCGTTATTGGATAATATGAATGTAACTTCTATGGAAACATCGCAAAACGGAGTTCGTGGAAGAGAATTTACTGATAATACGACCGGAAATTCTATTTTTCTGCCCAAAGTCAACTATCGAAGTGATAGCGGTACAATCAATAATATGGGATATTACGGGTGGTATTGGTCAAATAGTCCGTTATCAGACTCATTTGCCAAGGCTCTCTATATTCATGAAAAGACTTGTAACTCTGTAATGATGGCAAAAAACTATGGCCTTACCATCCGTTGCGTTGCCGGTGATCCTCCCGATTGTGACCATATCGTCACTGATACTTCTGTCGTTATTTGCGCCAAGGATTTGCCCTACATTTGGGACGGCAGGACTTTTGATGTCGGGACGGAATCGGGTGTTTACCGTTTCCAATATACCAGTGCGGTTACAGGTTGCGACAGCATCGTCAATCTGCATCTGACCGTGCAGCAGCCATATGAAACACTCCTTTACGATACGGTCTGCCGGGGAGACGGCTACCACGGTTACGGTTTCCACCTGCCCGAGGGGACAACCGGTGGCACATTTACGGAAACATACCCCACCGTCCATGGTTGTGACAGCACCATTACGCTGCATCTGTATGTTTCTCTGCCTTACCTCTTTCTCGAATCGCAAAGCATCTGCCAGGGGGATACCGTTGATTTCCGGGGGAAACGCCTGTATGCGAGTGGCGTGTATGACGATTCCCTGCGGACCGTTCACGGCTGCGACAGCATTTTCCGACTGACACTGACCGTACACCCGGTCCATGACCTTTGTTTCTCCGATGCGGTATGCTACGGCAGCGACTACCACAATCACGGATTCGACCTTACGGCCGTCACCGCCGATACGATAGTCAGCGACACCCTGCAAACCCCTTGGGGATGCGATTCCATACGTACCCTCTTCCTCACCGTTCATCCGGTATATAATAAAATATTCCGCGACACTATCTGCGAGGATGACAGCTACCACGGTTACGGATTCCACTTTCCCGAGGGCACAACCGGTGGCACATTTACAGAAACATACCCCACCATCCATGGTTGTGACAGCACCATTACGTTGCATTTGTACGTTTCCCGGACCTATTTCAGTGCTGCATTCCAAAGCATCTGCCAGGGGGATACCGTTGATTTCCGGGGAAAACGCCTGTACACAAGCGGTGTGTATGACGATTCCCTGCGGACAGTCCACGGCTGCGACAGCATTTTCCGGCTGACGCTGACCGTACACCCGGCCTACGACCTTCGTTTCTCCGATGCGGTATGCTACAGCAGCGACTACCACAATCACGGCTTCAACCTCACAGCCGTCACCACCGATACGATAGTCAGCGACACCCTGAAAACCCGCTGGGGGTGCGATTCCATCCGCACCCTCTCCCTCACCGTTCATCCGGTATACAATAAAATATTCTACGACACCATCTGCGAGGGGGACGGCTACCACGGTTACGGTTTCCACTTTCCCGAAGGCACAACCGGTGGCACATTTACAGAAACATACCCCACCATCCATGGTTGTGACAGCACCATTACGTTGCATTTGTACGTTTCCCGGACCTATTTCAGTGCTGCATTCCAAAGCATCTGTCAGGGGGATACCGTTGATTTCCGGGGAAAACGCCTGTACACAAGCGGTGTGTATGACGATTCCCTGCGGACAGTCCACGGCTGCGACAGCATTTTCCGGCTGACACTGACCGTACATCCGGCCCCTGATCTTTCCTTTTCCGATGCGGTATGCTATGGCAGCGATTACCACAATCACGGCTTCAACCTCACAGCCGTCACCACCGATACGATAGTCAGCGACACCCTGAAAACCCGCTGGGGATGCGATTCCATACGTACCCTCTTCCTCTCCGTAAACCCGTTGTATGACATTCAACTGTACGACACCATTTGCGAGGGAAGCCCGTACACCGGATACGGTTTCAACGTTACCGAAGCCGGCACGCATGTCCTGCGCCTGCAAAGCATACACGGGTGTGACAGTATTGTCACATTGCACCTCACCGTCCTCCCCGTATATCATCCCATCGTCCGTGATTCCGTCTGCCCTTCGGAACGGTACGACAGATATGGTTTCCACCTCTCCGATATCCGGCAAAGCGGCACCTACCGCTTGCCCTTGCAGACCGTACACGGATGCGACAGCACCGTCACGCTGGAACTGTACGTTTACCAGCCCTACCTCTTTCCCGAATCGCAAAGCATCTGCGAGGGAGATACCGTCGATTTCCGGGGAAGACGCCTGTACGAAAGCGGCATATACTACGACTCCCTGCGGACCATACACCAGTGCGACAGCATATACAGCCTGGACCTTTCCGTCCATCCGGTATATGACGTTCGACTGTCCGGAGTGCTCTGCGAGGGAAAACCGTATACCGGATACGGTTTCAATGTCACCGAAGCCGGTACGCACGTCCGGCACCTGCAAAGCATACACGGGTGCGACAGCGTTGTCACCCTGACCCTCACCGAAGAGAAAAAGGTACAGGGAAGCATCGGATTCCTGCTGGACGATTGCAGCACGCACGGGTACAGTTTCTTTCTCGACTCGCAGATAATGATGATAGATACCTGGCAATGGGATATGGGGGACGGGACGGTATACCGCTCGGAAGAGGGATTCCACCAATATGCGGATTCCGGCGTTTACCGGATACGGCTTCTTGCGGAAACCCACAGCGGCTGTGAGAACCGGTTCTCACACGTCCAGCACGTGCCGTTCTATTTGCCGGAGGTGTCCATTCATGCCGACCGCCGGGTCATTGACGAGGATTACCCCACCGTCCGCTTTCACACGGATGTCCCGCAGGATATGGCGTGCGAGTGGGATTTCGGGGACGGGACGACGGCCCGGGGGGACAGCGTTTCCCATACGTTTGACGCCGTTACCCGGAAGTACTACGATGTCAGGCTGAGGGTCATGAACGCGGACAGTTGCGTCACGGAAAACGGCATGCGCATAGAGGTGGTCTTCCTGCCTAAATCCCTCAATACCTTCACTCCGAACGGCGACGGTGTCAACGACATCTTCATGGCGGGATTCCGGATTGAGGTCACAGACCGAAACGGACTCAGAATTTATACGGGGGAGGACGGATGGGACGGAACCGTAAACGGCAGGCAGGCCCGGCAGGATACCTATTTCTTCCGGCTGTTTTACCGGACGGCAAACGGGGAAAGAATAAAAACAGGATATGTAACACTGATTCGATGAACAGGAGGGTACGGAAATATGCCATAGGGACGCTGCTGGTCACCGTGCTGGCGGCATCTTCCGTAAAGGGCCAGGTCAATCCGGCGACGGCCTTTTACTGGGAGAACCCGTATTATATCAATCCGGCGTTTGTCCATACCGATGCCAGTGCCTATTTTTTCCTGTCGGCCCGGAAACAGTGGATGGCACTTTCGGGCAGTCCCGTCACGTTTTTCGGTACCGCCACGTTCTATTCGGAGAGGTACAGGATGCAGACGGGGGTGAAAATCCTGCACGACAAAATCGGATATGTCGGTTCCTCGGACCTCTCCCTGTCGTATGCCTATTCGCTGGAATTGCGCAACGGGGTGCTGAACATGGGGCTGGCATTGTCGTACCAGTTGCAGGCGGTAGACCGGGAGAAGATGGCCATAGAAGAGGGAAACGACCCGGTACTCGCCAGCCTGGCGGACACGAAAAAGGAGTGGAACACCGGGGTGGGGGCGGAATATATTGCCGGACGCTCGCTGCGTGCTGGGATTTCCGCACAGAACATGCTTTCCTTCTTCAAAAAGGGACGGAATATTTTCGGCGGTACGAATTACCTGTACGGCAGGTACCGCACACGCATTTTAGGCCGCCTCTACCAGCCTACGGCCTACCGTACGACGGCGTCGCCCACGACGTATGACATGGAGTGGGGGATTTGCCTGAGGCAGTATGAAAACGATTTTCAGGTGGACGGGGTGGTGTCGTTTTACCTGAACCACCATACCCAGCGGGAGAAGTTCCAGGTTTCCATTCTGGGACGGAGCATTGGGGAAATCGGCGTATTGGCGGGTGTCAAACTGCTTTCCGAGGTAAAGGTCCTGTGCGCATACGATTATAACTTCAGGGCGTGGCAGGGCTACAGCGGGGGCACGTTCGAGGTCATGGTCAGTTATTCGCTGTTGCCTAAAAAATGTGTCGCGGACGGGTTTTAGGAAATGATATATAAATATTTTCATGACTTTACTTGCTGAAAACAAGTACTTTTGATAAATAAATGAAATTTACGACCTGAGTTTCTGTTTGTGGTCAGCCTCTTTTGTTCGTTAGACCGGCAGTTGTTCATGATTCAAAAACTTGCATACTATGAATCAGAATACCTTTAAGCCTCCGGCGGACGTACCGGTCTCCTTTTCCGGACGAATCCGTAGTTCCGGAAACAAATTAACTGTTTGATTAACTAACCTGTTGTGAATGAATTGCCGGTCTAAAAAAGGTCAGGTTAGGAGTTACTCCTGATTCATACCTTATACATACCTTATACATAGCTTATATATACCTGTCGGGGATAAGGGATGAATCGGAGGTGTAACGGCTATGTTGCCTGTCTTCACCTTGTTTTCTCCCTGTGCAGAGCATCATTTTGATATTTCCCGCAACTATCGTCCGGATGCCGGAGATGGGTTCTATATAGGGTTTTGCCGCGGGATGATAAGGTATACGGCATGTTGCTGGAAACGGCGTTGCAGCGGGTGCGTCTGTTGGCGTTGAACAGTCGCGGTGTGGCGGGCGAAACGGAATACGCCCTGCCCGAAAAGTGGGATACGCTGAAAGTGAAGGCATATAGCTTTGCCACTTCCCCCAATGGACGGATGGTGTCGGACAGCGTTCATTTGACGGTTTTACTTTAAGCGTAGAGAATGGCGATTGCCTGGTTGCGGTTGGGCGGTTGTTTTTTCACACGACAAGAAGATTTTCTACATTTTCCATCTTTCACATCCATTTTTTTATTGTTTGATAAATTCTTAGTATTTTCGCCAATTGGTAAAAAGGCATTTAACGTCATAAACTTAATAAATTCATATATAATGTACAGGACACACACATGTGGAGAGCTCCGGCTTAAAGATGTCAGCAAGAACGTTATTTTAAGTGGCTGGGTACAAAAAATCAGAAACCTGGGAGCCATGACATTTATCGATTTGCGTGACAGATATGGCATTACTCAGTTGGTTGTTGAAGAATCAGCATCAGAAGACATAAAAAAACAAACTGCAACACTGGGCAGGGAATTCGTCATACAGATACACGGTAAAGTGGTTGAAAGAGCCAGCAAAAACAGTAAAATTCCTACCGGTGACATAGAAATCATCCTGGAGAAAATAAATATTCTCAGCCAATCCGAAATACCACCTTTTACTATCGAAGACAATAGTGACGGAGGCGATGAAATCCGGATGAAATACCGTTATCTGGATTTACGTCGTCAGGTGGTCCGGAAAAATCTGGAATTACGCCATAAAATGGCCCATTTGGTCCGCAATTATCTGGACAATCTGCATTTCATGGAAGTGGAAACCCCGGTTCTCATCAAAAGTACCCCGGAAGGGGCGCGGGATTTTGTGGTTCCTTCACGGATGAATCAGGGCCAATTCTACGCGCTGCCCCAAAGTCCTCAAACATTCAAACAACTTTTAATGGTAGCCGGATTTGACCGTTATTACCAGATTGTAAAATGTTTCCGGGACGAGGATTTACGGGCGGACCGGCAACCGGAATTTACTCAGATAGACTGCGAAATGTCGTTTGTTGAACGGGATGATGTACTCGGCATTTTTGAAGGTTTGATTCGCCATTTGTTCAAAGAAATCCTCGGTATTGATATCCCCGAACTACAACGGATGACGTGGCATCACGCAATGGAATATTACGGATGTGACAAACCGGACCTCCGTTTTGACATGAAATTTACCGACCTCACCCAGCAAGCCCGGCACAAAGATTTTGCAGTATTTAATTCGGCCGAATACATCGGAGCAATTTGTGCTGCCGGATGCGCTTCATATACCCGCAAACAACTGGATGAGCTCACCGAATTTGTAAAACGTCCCCAAATCGGAGCCAAAGGTCTTGTGTATGTCAAATATAATGAAGACGGTACTTTAAAATCATCTGTCGATAAATTCTACAACGAAGAGGACCTGAAAGCCTGGGCAACATCCTGCAAGGCCAAACCGGGAGACTTAATTTTAATTCTCTGCGGCCCCAGGAACAAAACTTTATCCCAATTGTGTGAATTACGTCTGGAAATGGGCGACCGCCTTGGATTGCGTGACAAAAATACATTCAAACCTTTGTGGGTTGTTGATTTCCCGCTTCTGGAATGGGATGAAGAAACCCGGCGTTTCTATGCCATGCACCATCCTTTCACTTCGCCGAAACCGGAAGACATCAGTATGATGGAAAGCAATCCGGGGGCAGTGCGGGCCAATGCCTATGACATGGTCATCAACGGAGTGGAAGTGGGCGGAGGTTCCATCCGTATCCACGACTCACAATTGCAACAGCGCATGTTCAAATGTTTAGGCTTCACGCCCGAACAGGCGGAAAAACAATTCGGCTTCCTGCTGAATGCCTTCAAATACGGAGCACCTCCCCACGGTGGTATTGCATTCGGGTTTGACCGTCTGGTTTCCATGTTCGCAGGACTCGACAGTATCCGTGACACCATTGCGTTTCCGAAAAACAACTCAGGACGGGATGTAATGATTGATTCACCTTCTGAAATTTCCGAAGAACAATTCAAAGAATTGGGTATTAAGCCCAACTTATAATTTACAATATTCACATCCAAAGTTTAAAATCACATACGGTGTTTAAAGACGTCATCGGACATGAAGAAATCAAGCAAAGGCTGGTGAATTCCCTGAAAACAGGACGCATCAGCCATGCCCAACTATTTGCCGGCGATACGGGATACGGTTCTCTGGCATTGGCATTGGCATTTGCGCAATATGTCTTTTGCACCGGAAATAAACAGGACGATGCGTGCGGAGAATGCCCTTCATGCCGGAAAATGCAGAAATACATTCATCCTGATTTACATTTTGTATTTCCCGTGGTCCGTAAAGCAAAAAGTCCTATAAGCGACGAATACATCAGCGAATGGCGTCGCCTGCTTTCACAAAGCAGCTACTTCGATTTAACAGAATGGTACTCGTACATGGGAGTTGAGGACAATGCACAGGCTGCCATTTATACGGAAGAAAGCGGAAACATATTGCGGAAACTGAATCTGAAACCGTTCGAATCAGATTACAAAATCATGGTCATATGGCTACCTGAGAAAATGAATCCGGAATGTTCCAATAAACTATTGAAAATCATTGAAGAGCCATTCGAAAAAACATTGTTTCTGATGGTATCCGAACATCCGGAACAAATGCTCAACACCATACAATCCCGTCTGCAACGCATCAATATACCTCCTTTACGCCAGGAACAAATCAAACAACAATTGCTCCTGACCAAAGGCATTCCGGACGAAAAAGCCGCAGAATACGCACATGTGGCATCCGGCAATTGGCACAAGACACTCCGCCTCCTGGATGAAAGCGAAGAGCAAATTTACAATCAGGAAAAATTTGCCAGCCTGATGCGCCTCTGCTGGGAACGGAAAATGCTTCCTGTCAACGAATGGGTAAATGAAATTACCAGTGTAGGCAGAGAACGTCAGAAAAATTTTATCACACATGCTATCCGGATGCTCAGAGAAAATTTCATCCGTAATTTCGGATTAAATGAATTGAACTATATGACAGAACGCGAAAAAAATTTTTCCATCCGTTTCGCACCTTATGTACACGAAGGGAATATCCTTCCCCTAACCAATGAATTCGAACGAGCGTACAATGATATTAACCGTAACGGTAACGCCAAAATTATATTTACGGATTTATGCATTAAGGTAATGCAAAACATCAGGCCCAGTTAAATCTTTACCTGAATAAAAGAATAAAAATTATGAGTGACCTACAAGACAACAACGATATAAAGCGGGAAGAAGAAATAACACCGCAAAATAACCAGGAACAGACCAATGCTCCGGAACAGAAGAAAGAAGACAAAACGGAAATAATCGGAGCAAGTGAATTTTCAGCCGCTAAAAAAGAAGAAGAAGAGGAAGAGGTTCAGCAACTTCACACCAAACATCCGCATCCGGAACCTGTCATAGACCACCGTCTGTTAGCAGGTAAATTAAATGTGTACAACTGGTTAAAAGATTTACCGGCCACAGAATGTACTTCCGACATCGTAGAAGTACGTTTTAAAAATACCCGGAAAGGATTTTACAGCAATCCTTCCCACCTCCCTTTGCAGGAAGGAGACATTGTTGCAGTAGAAGCCGCGCTGGGACACGACATCGGAATCATATCACTGACCGGCGAACTGGTAAAGGAACAAATCCGTCTGAAACGGATAGATTTGGAACGCAATCCATTGAAAAAGGTATACCGGAAAGCCAAACCCCACGACATTGAAAAATGGCAACAGGCCATTGCACTGGAACATGACACCATGATCCGTTCCCGAAAAATTGCAGCAGACCTGAAATTAAACATGAAAATCGGGGATGTGGAATATCAGGGAGATAAAACCAAGGCTATTTTCTATTATATTGCCGACGACCGGGTAGACTTCCGGACTTTAATTAAAATTCTGGCAGAAACATTCCGTATCCGCATCGAAATGAAACAAATCGGTACCCGTCAGGAAGCCGGGCGCATCGGAGGCATCGGACCATGCGGACGTCAGTTGTGCTGTTCAACATTTATCACCAACTTTGTTTCTGTATCCACATCGGCAGCCCGTTATCAGGATATTTCCCTGAATCCCCAAAAACTGGCAGGACAATGCGGGAAATTGAAATGTTGCCTGAATTACGAAGTTGATGCATACATTGATGCGCAAAAAGATTTTCCACCTACCAATATACCCCTCAATACAGGAGACGGCATTCTCTATCACCAAAAAACCGACATCTTTGGTAAAGTAATGTCCTACTCTTCAGACAAAGAAGGGAAAGGTATTTTTATCCCCATTCCTGTAAAACGGGTAAAAGAAATCATTGCTTTGAACCGGAAAGGTATCATTCCGCCGAAAGCCGTTGAAGCATCGGATAATGTACAGGAAGATATTAAATACACAGACGGCGTTGGGGAAGAAAGCTTGAATCGTTTTGATGAAAAGAAACAACCCAAAAAACGGAAAAACCGGAATAATGGTAACAATAATGCCCATCGAAACGAAAACAAAGAACAGAACCGTACCCATAACAACAATCATCAGGGACAACGCCCCCAGCGCAATAATCCCAGAACAGAACAACGCAGAGACCAAAGGCCGCAAAACAGGCCTAAGCCAAAAGCAGACCAGAATGCTCAATAAATAAAGTGAACAACCATGCAAAATTATCGTCCGTCATTAGGTATACCTCCCGCAGTTAAGATTCTGCTTATCTTAAATGCGGCGATGTATTTCCTTTCCATATTCGTTAAACAGAGTTTTCACGTGGATATGGCAAACCTGCTGGGGCTTCATCTGCCACAATCTTTCTACTGGGCTCCCTGGCAATACATCACCCACATGTTCATGCACGGCAGCTTCCCTCATCTGTTTTTCAATATGTTCGCTCTCTTTATGTTCGGACGCATACTGGAATCCTTATGGGGAAGCAAACGTTTTCTGATATTTTACTTCGTATGCGGAATCGGAGCAGGGGCTCTGAACAGCCTGGTCGGTTGGTTTGAAATCCACCGAATGCTCGAACAATATACGGCATTCAAGGCCGCCCCCACTCCGACACTACTGTCCGACTTTGTAAACCATCAACTTGCACACCCGGCTCCCTGGATATGGGAAGTTATTGACACCTGGATTAACAGTCCGGCTTCAGCAGAATATATTGAAACAGGGAAACAGATATTCCAGGAAATCATCAACCTGAAAATCAATGTTCCTATGATAGGAGCCTCAGGAGCAATATTCGGTATCCTGTTAGCCTTCGGGATGCTGTTCCCGAACACTGAATTATACCTGATGTTCATTCCGATACCGATTAAAGCCAAGTATTTCGTATTAGGCTACGGACTGCTGGAAATATTTCTGGGACTCCAAAACAATGCAGGCGACAACGTGGCCCATTTTGCCCACCTGGGAGGGATGTTATTTGGCTATCTTCTGCTCAGATTCTGGAATAAAAACAGACAAAAATTCTATTAATTACAACTTTATCTGCCGGTTTTAAATGACAGACATCTATCAGTACAACATAGTACAACAAAAAAACGTAAACTAAAATTAATATAAGTTTTAATGTAGACTGATATCCAGAATTGCAGATTACAAATCTAAAATTACATGTTTTACAGAACTTATAGAGGCCACAATCATTATACAGGAGGAGTCGGAAAAGGAATCCGGACCTCTTTTATGCAAGGTTCTTCATTAACCCGGCTGATATATATCAACTGTGGTGTTTTTCTGGCATTGAAAATCATTTACTCGCTTTTCTCACTGACAGGAACAGGCAAAAATTTTTATCCCCTCCTGCTGGAGTGGATTGGCGTCCCTGCAGACCCGGAATACCTGCTGTATCGTCCATGGACCCTATTTACCTACATGTTCACTCAGTTTGAATTTTTACACCTTCTGTTCAACATGCTATGGCTATATTGGTTCGGCAGCTTTTTTCTGAACTATTTCAGCCAACGGCAACTGACCGGCGTATACCTCTGGGGGGGGCTGTGCGGAGCATTCCTATACATTGCTGCCTATAACATATTTCCCTATTTTGACCAGATTACCCGTTTATCTTCCTGGGCAATCGGGTCGTCTGCATCTGTTATGGCAATCGTTTTTGCCGTGTGTACCTATCTCCCCCGGCATAAAGTATATATTTTTCTGATAGGACCGGTAAAACTCATTTATCTGGCACTTTTCACCGCCTTGATTGACATATTAAGTATCCCATACGGGAATGCCGGGGGACACATTGCCCATTTGGGAGGAGCACTGTTCGGCTGGCTCTTTGTCGCAGGAATAAGGAAAAATAAAGATTTGTCCTCCGGTATAGCTTATCTGACAGATAAACTGACCAAACTTTTTACACCCCGGAAAAAAATGAGGGTAAAATACAAGAAAAAAGTCTCCGACATGAATGACCAGGAATACAATATGTACAAAAAAAGACAGGAAAACAAAATCAATAATATTCTGGACAAAATATCAAAATCAGGATATGAAAGTCTGACGCGGGAGGAAAAAGAAATTCTATTTAAAGGAAAAAATTAATATGCTAAAACTATTAGATAAAATTATATTCCTTATCAGTATCATTGCCATGTCAGGTTTAGCAGGAGCTTACGCTTCTTCCTATATAAACCCGAATCACTTTGTATATCTGTCCCTGCTGGGCTTAGCTTATCCCTACCTGCTCATTTCAAACATTGCTTTATTTTTTTACTGGATTGTACGCTGGAAAAAAATGGCATGGGCAGAACTGGTTATCATTTTATCCGGCATTCCGGCATTTATGACCTACTATGGAACAGCCGATACCGAGGAAAAAACACAAAATTACGATTTCTCCGTCATTTCATACAACGTCCGTTATTTCGACTTTTACAATTGGTCCAATCAAAAAAATACCAAAAACAAACTTTTTAATTACCTCAAAGAATTCAAAGGGAACATTATCTGTCTGCAAGAATTTACCCTGCAAGGAAATACATCAAACGAACAGGCATTAGTCCGGCAACTACAAGCCTATCCTTACCGCCATATTCATAAAGACATGGCTATATTTTCCCGCTTGCCGATCATTTCCAAAGGTCACCTTTCATTCGGGGAACAAACTTCAGCTTCATGCCTCTATTGTGACGTGGTTACCCCGGTAGATACGGTACGCTTATACAACATACACCTCGAATCCTATAAACTGGGCAAAAAGGAACGGCAATTCATGAAAGAAATCAGCCAGGGCATAAAAACAAATGACTTACCGGGAAGTGCTAAAAAACTCACCTCCCGTCTAACTACTGCCAATAAAAACCGGGCACAACAAGCCGACCAGATTAAACGGCATCTCCTGCAATCCCCCCATCAGGCAATTATATGCGGAGACTTCAATGATACCCCTTTGTCTTACACCTACAAAAAAATCAAAACCAACCTGAAAGACGCCTTTATTGAAAAAGGCCGGGGATTGGGTAACACCTATATCGGAGAATTCCCCTCCTTCCGAATTGATTATATTCTCCACACCCCGGGACTGGAAACGGTCAGCTATAACCGGGAGCTTATTGAACTTTCAGACCATTATCCGGTAAAAGCAAAACTCAAATTAAAAAAGAAAATACATTCGTAATCCGCATTCTCCGGTGAGAATTTTCATCTTAATTGTTTGTAATTTCGTGCTTTTATTTTAATTTTGTATTCGTAAGAATTGCAAACACTTTTCGTTTACAATTCTTTCCAGGGGGGTTAGCTCAGTTGGCTAGAGCGCTTGCATGGCATGCAAGAGGTCGTCGGTTCGACCCCGATACTCTCCACTCCGATAGTTCTTAAAATTTGTAAAGTTCATAAAGTTTATGTAAGAAAGCATACCCGATAAGGAAACTTTCCGTTAACTTTATGGACTTTATTATTTTTAAAGTACAATGAATATATGGCGGAAATGGAAGAATCCGAAAAACAACTGACAAAAAAAATCAGTCCACATAAAATTATCTACCCGGTTTTAATAGGTTTAGGGGTGGTATCCTATATGCTTTACAAAGAATTTGATATTACCGCTTTCCGGTTGATTACTTTTACGTGGACTTCGGTCTGGTGGCTTCTGGTAGCCATATTATGTATGGTCATACGGGATCTGGGATACATCATCCGGATCCGGATTCTTTCCGGCGGACGATTAAACTGGGTCAAAGCCATCCGCATCATTTTCCTATGGGAATTTACCTCTGCCGTAACCCCCTCTGCTATAGGCGGAACAAGCCTGGCTATTTTATTTGTTAATAAAGAGGGTATTAAAGTGGGACGGAGTTCTGCTATGGTTATGGCTACTTCTTTTCTGGATGAACTCTATTTCATACTGATGTTTCCTGTCATCCTGCTGAGTGTAAGCCAAAGTGCCTTGTGGAACATGCCGGGAGTTAACCAAGGAGTAAGTACAAGCCTGATTTGGTTTGCTGTAGGCGGTTATTCGATAAAGTTTATATACCTGAGCATTCTAAGCTACGGATTATTCAGAAATCCACGCGGCTTGAAATACCTTCTGATGAAATGTTTCAAACTGAAAATACTCCGCAAATGGCGTCACAGTGCAAACGAGGCTGGTTCAGACATCATCCGGAACTCTTACGAATTACGTCATATGCCCTTTTCCTTCTGGCTGAAAACTTTCGGAGCAACTTTCTTCTCCTGGACAGCACGTTATTGGGTGGTAAATGCTTTACTAATGGCATTCTGGGCCGGTCATTATAACTGGGGCACCCAATTTTTAATTTTTGCCCGCCAACTGGTAATGTGGATTATGATGTTAGTAAGCCCGACACCGGGAGGAAGCGGATTTGCAGAATTTGTATTCAAAGAATACCTGGGAGAATTCCTCCCGAATGCAGGAGTGGCCATTGCAATGGCTATCCTGTGGCGATTAATCACATACTACCCCTATTTATTCGCCGGAGTCCTGATTGTACCGAAATGGGTCAATAAACATTTCAGAGGACAGGGGAATAAAAAACAGCAATAACGACAAATAACATTCACAATTAACCATAAAATACCCGTTTTATGTTTGAACTGTTCAAAAAACCTGAATACAGAAAATTTAATCTGAAACCCCGCTATTGGGACCCTGCAAAAGAAGAACGGGAACTACGGGAAAAAAGAATCAAAGCTGAATTAGGACTCAAAGACGAAGACGGCCAATACATCCCCAACGTGCAGGGACAATTCAGACGGGAATATGAAAAAAGAAAAGCCGCCCGCAACAGTATCAGTCCTGCGCGGACAATCCGCTTATTTATGATTCTGGTATTACTATTCATAGCCGCTTTCTATGTATTCATAAAAAATCCCGAAGGCCTTCTCAAATTATTCGGCCTGTAAAAGTAAAAGACGAAAAAATAATTTATGGATATTATTCACCTGTTACCCGATTCCGTTGCCAACCAGATTGCAGCAGGCGAGGTAGTGCAACGCCCTGCATCTGTAGTCAAAGAATTAGTCGAAAATTCCATCGATGCCGGAGCTCAGCACATTCAGGTAGTTCTGAAAAATGTAGGGAAAGCTGTAATTCAGGTCATCGACGACGGGAAAGGTATGTCGCCTACAGACACCCGCATGGCGTTCGAACGCCATGCCACCTCCAAAATATCATCGGCCCGGGACTTATTCAGTATTCATACCCTGGGATTCCGGGGTGAAGCACTGCCTTCCATAGCCTCTGTTGCCGAAGTGGAAATCAAAACCCGGCAAGCAAACGAAGAACTCGGAACCTGCATTTTTATCGCAGCTTCCGAGATAAAAAGCCAGGAATCTGTCAATACCCCGCAAGGAACCAATATTGCAGTCAAAAATCTATTTTACAACATTCCTGCCCGCCGCAAATTTTTAAAATCAGATACCACAGAATTACGGAACATTACCACAGAATTTTTACGGGTAGCACTAACATATCCTCATGTCGCTTTCACATTAACCAATAACGGCACCACAATATACAATCTTCCGGCTTCCGGGCTTCGCCAAAGAATTGTCAATATTTTCGGGAAACCGATAAATACAAAGCTCATCAATATAAATTGCGAAACCGGTCTGGTAAACATCCGGGGATTCATCTGTAGTCCCGACCAGGCCAGGAAAACTTACGGCGAACAATTCTTTTTTGTCAATAACCGTTTTATGAGACATCAATTTTTCCATAAAGCAGTGACGGAAGCTTATTCAGGCTTAATCAATCCGGATTGTATTCCTTCCTATTTCATTTATTTCACGGTTGACCCTTCTTTAATAGATGTCAACATACACCCGACCAAAACAGAAATCAAATTTCAAAACGAATCGGATTTTTTCCAGATTCTCATGGCCGGCATAAAAGAAGCATTAGGTAAATTCAATATTACCCCACCCCTGGATTTCGATACTGCGGGCAGTCCGGAATTCAATCCCGTACAATCAGAAAAAGACACTGCTTACGTACCCCGGATTACTTACAAAACCGGATATAATCCATTTAATTACACCACCGGCAAAATCACTCCGGAAGATTCCGATTTCGAAAAAACAACCGCTTCTCCTGTCCACAGCAAAGGAAAAGTGCCGGCCAACTGGGATATTTTATTTGATGGCCTGAAAGAAAAAGAAGAATCCGTCCAGACCTCTATCCCTGGCATGTCAGAACCTGTCAATCCGGTTATACCGTCAATAACCTGCTATTTCCAGCTAAAAGGACGGTACATCGTCAGTCCGGTGCAAAGCGGGTTAATGCTCATCGACCAGAAAAGAGCCCATGAACGCATTCTGTTTGAAAAATATCTGGAAGAATCAGATACTCATAAAATGGCAGGACAAAAAAACCTTTTTCCGGAAACACTGGAACTTTCGGCTCCCGATTTTATGCTTATCGGAGATTTGCTGCCCGACCTGAAACACCTCGGATTCGAACTGACCGCTTCCGGAAAAAATAGCTATGCCATACAAGCGACACCTCCCGACTTATCCTGCAACCGGGCCAAAGAAGTATTGATTGAACTGATTGAATATTACAAAAACACAGAAGGAAATATCAAAAACAAAATGCAGGAACGAATTGTATCGGCACTGGCAAAAGCCACTGCCATCGACTATAACACCTCTTTGACCTGTGAAGAAATGAGTGAAATGACCACCCGCCTGTTTGCCTGCAAACATCATAACTTTACTGCCGATGGAAAAACAATTATCCACATTCTGAAATATGAAGATGTAAACAGTTGGTTCAAATAAAAGCAATACACAATGGCTATCACTCTCAATCAGGTTACAAAATATTACGGCAGACAAAAAGCTTTAGACAACCTCAGTTTCGTATTAGACGGGGGCATCTGCGGTTTTTTAGGTCCGAACGGAGCCGGGAAATCCACTACAATGAAAATCATTACCGGCTATCTGTCAGAATATACAGGAACAGTTAAAATCAATGGCACCGACTTACGCCAATATCCTTTAAAAGCTAAAAATCTTATCGGTTATCTGCCGGAACACAATCCGTTGTATCCCGATATGTATATCCGGGAATACCTTGAACATGTGGCACGTCTTTACCACATCAGCCACCCCTGTAAAAAAACAGAAGAAATCATCAGTCTCACCGGACTGACTCCTGAAATAAAGAAAAAAATCGGCCAACTGTCCAAAGGCTACCGGCAAAGAGTAGGATTGGCACAGGCGTTGATTCACAATCCTGAAATATTGATTCTGGATGAGCCGATGACCGGCCTTGACCCCAACCAATTGGAGGAAATCAGACAATTGATAAAAACATGCGGAAAGAATAAAACCGTATTATTATCCACCCATATCATGCAGGAAGTCGAAGCCATTTGCGACAGGGTTATCATTATCAACCAAGGCAAAATTGTAGCCGACCAGCCCATTCAGGCCATGCAGTCTCTGGCAGGAAACCAAATGAATATTTATATCCGTTTTGCTCCCGGTACAGACAGTTCATGGCTTGCACAAACCACACTGTTTCAATCCCTCCGTCAATACACCGGTGAATATTGGCAAGGGACATCCGCCATAAAGCAAGACCCCAGGGTCGAATTATTTAACTTAGCGGCCCAACATCAATGTCCGATTATTGAACTGAAAACAGAAGAACACAATCTGGAAAAAATATTCAGAGAACTGACCCATTAAAATTACCCATCTACCAGTCGAATTACTTTCCCTGGTAAATGGGTAACAATTTCATTTTATCTTTCTGAAATTAAATACCTTTCAGGCTTCTGAATGTCTCCGCCGTTTTAGCGTCAGAAGGACGACTCATATCAGAATTAATAATTTTTCCTTCCCGGTCAAGCAAAATAAAACGAGGAATGCCTTTAATTATATAAGCCTGCATAAATTCCCGGTCTCCGCCGTTATGCAATTGAATACCTCCCAATTTCTCACTCTTCACCATTTTTTCCCATGCAGCCTTATCCTGGTCACAAGAAATACTTACAAAAGCTATGTTTTTATTTTTATACTGATGTTCCAGCTTCTTCAAATGAGGAAGCTCACCACGGCAAGGTCCGCACCAGGTAGCCCATACATCAATATAAACATATTTACCGGCCAAATCAGCCAAACTCACTTCCTTTCCGTTAATATCCGTATATTTAAAAGCAGGCGAAGGTTGTCCTTTAGCTATCTTTGCCCAGGTACTGCATAATTCGTCAAACTTTGCTTTCTTCTCCGGAGAAGTAACCTTCGCATTATAAACAGAGGTCAGTTCATCCAGATGCTCAACACCTGAACGGTTCACATATTCTGTTATAAATTCATCTACGAAAAACTCCTGGATTTTCGGACTCTGAAAGTTTTTCTGTATATAATCCAGTTTATTCTTTACAAGCGTCAACGCATCATATTCGGTCATATCCTTACCAGCCATAACCCGGGCTGTTCCGGCAATCAATTCCTGATATACAGGTACATTTAACATAGATTCGTCTTCAACGGCTGCGGCTTTCAACACCTCATAATAACGCTCGGACGGCTTAAAATTCTGAACCCCGCTATAATAACCATGATAAGAAGGATAAGAAGTCAAAGAACCATACACCAATGCATGAATTCTTTTCTTTTCAGATTGGATAAATGCATTTTCAAACGCCATGGAATCCAGATAAATCAACAATTTATTCTCACGCTCTTCCAAATCCGAAATAAAAGCACTTTCATCTGCTTTAAAATCAGGATACCCCTGAAAGAAAACTTTACTATTCAAATAGTCATTCTTTTTAGCACCTTCACCGGTAAACACAGGAGTCATACGACGTCCTTTCTGTTTCAAAGAAACGTCAAAGCTTTTTCCCGGTTCAACATATACAGGAATTACAACCCGACCATACTTCAAAGAAGCATAACCCGGCTGAAAATTATCTGCCAGAGTAATCAAGGCTAAACCCGTTGAATCCAAAGTAACTGAATAAACAGAATCTTTAGTAACTACTTCTGCCGGTACATCAGCTTTAGCTCCTTCTACATGGAGACTAACAGTGGTCTGAGGTGCATTATTACATGACATAATTGCCAAAATAAGCCCTGCAATAAAAGAAAATTTCATCATATTAATCACTATTTAATTTTTAACACCGCAAGTTAACACGGGAAATCTTAAACCTGACCCAAACAAGAGGGTTCAACCTTTATTTAAGCACACACTGCCGGTAAACCGGAACTTGCTTTTTTAAATAAAAAAACTAAAAAACCGGCATTCACCTCTTCGGTCAAATCTCCGGTCTTTCTATAAATTTCAATCTTTACTTAAAGGTATTTTCTCTATTCTCCGCTCGTGTCTGCCACCTTCAAATTCAGTTGTGAGAAAACGCTCAACAATATCCCGGGCTTCTTCATACGGAATAAAACGGGCGGGTAAACAACAAACGTTGGCATCATTATGCAATCTTGCCAGCCAGGCCAATTCAACGGTCCAACAAAGCGCGCCCCGGATTCCCTGATGTTTATTTACTGTCATACAAATCCCGTTACCACTACCACAAAGTGCTATCCCTCTTTCGAATTCACCATTCTCTACGGCAGCAGCCATCGGATGGGCTGTATCAGGATAATCCATACTTTCCGCAGAATGCGTACCGAAATCCTTCACTTCATGTCCTTGCTTACGAAGATATGCCACTAATTTCTCTTTAAATTCGTAACCAGCATGGTCACAGGCAACAGCTATTTTCATATTCACTCTAATGTTAAAACAATTGCAACAACTCCAACAGTCACAACAATTCGATTATATTGACAGCAACAAAGTTAAATAAAAAAAGAGTGTGTCAAAATCTCAAAGCAGATTTTGACACACGCCTCTCCGGACAAAACTACTACTGATTACAAAATCAGTTTATAACCTTTCCCGTGTACATTGATAATTTCCACTGAAGGGTCCTTCTTCAAATGCTTACGTAATTTGGTAATATACACATCCATACTTCTCGCATTGAAATAATTATCGTCTGCCCAGATATTTTTCAGAGCATAATTCCTTTCCAACACTTTATTCACATTCAAACACAACAATCTTAACAACTCAGACTCTTTAGTTGTCAATTTCTGCTCCACTTCCCCATCAAATAAAGTTTGTTTTTTAGAATTAAAAGTCAGCTTGCCGATTTTAAAAATCTCTTGTTCATCTTCGGGTTTCAGACCGGTAGAACGACGTAATACAGCTTCGATTCTCAGCAATAATTCTTCCATACTGAAAGGTTTGCTCATATAATCGTCGGCACCCAACTTAAATCCTTCCAACACATCTTCTTTCATATTCTTAGCAGTCAGGAAAATAATAGGAATTTCACTATTAATCTGACGAACTTCTTTAGCCAAGGTAAAACCGTCTTTTTTAGGCATCATGACATCAAAAATACATATATCAAAAGGCTGATTCAGAAATGCTTCATAAGCCACTTCCCCATCCTCGCACAGAACAGTATCAAATCCTTTTGCTCTCAAATATTCCTTCAAAAGCATTCCCAGATTTGTATCATCTTCTGCCAATAAAATTTTTATTTTCTCCTCCATAACTATTTAGTTTTTAAATAAATTCTTTGAAAAATATACGCTTTTAGAAAAATAAAGTTCTCTTTACTTTTTGTTTTTTTTCAGCTAAAGGCAAAATAATATCAAAACGACTCCCTTTTCCTTCAGCACTTTCCACTGCTATACGTCCTCCGTGTGCCTCAACGATAGTTTTCACATAAGAAAGCCCCAATCCGAAGCCCTTTACATCATGCAAATTTCCCGTAGACACTCTGTAAAAACGTTCAAAAATCAATTTCTGTTCTTTCGCAGCAATTCCTATGCCATTGTCTATCACACTAATAATAATTTCATCCCCTTTATTCCGGGTATAAACACTGACCTCCGGAACTTTAATGCAATATTTTATTGCATTATCCAGCAAATTGGACACAACATTAGTGATATGCACCTCATCCGCATAAGCTTCGTCACGGTCTGCTTCCAAATAACAAAATAACTGACCTCCCTTGTCCTCAACCCGCAAACTGAACTTAGAAATCAAATTTTCCACCACTTCATTCAGATTCACATTTTTCAATTTCAACTTCATCCGGGTTTCAGTAAACAAAGCAGTCTGAAGTACCTTTTCTACCTGAAAGGTCAACCGTTTACTTTCATCCCGGATAATTCCGGCAATATGGTCAATCGTAGACGGAGAATTATTAACAGCTCCATCCTTCAGCATCTGTGCAGCCAAAGAAATCGTAGCTATCGGTGTTTTAAATTCGTGGGTCATATTATTGATAAAGTCATTTTTGATAGCTGAAAGTTTCTTTTGCCTGATGATAACAGCTATACAAAAACTAAAACAGACCACTAACAGGACAGTAATAATTAAACTTGGCAACAATAAAAAAACAGAAGACAACATATCATGCATCTGCTCCGGAAAAATCAGGAACAAACTGGCAATACTTTGCGCTTCTCCGAAATACATCTTACGATTATAAGCATATTCAGAATGACGATTAAAAAAATGCTGCGACATGAGAGTAAACTTTCCCTTTTCTTTTACCGCAAATTCAAATTTAGCCGTAATCCCGTTATTTTTTAAACGTTCTGTCAACACTTGCTCTAAATTGATACCACTGATACGCTCTTCCAAAGTCCTTTCAGGTACAGAAGAAGTTTTTGCCACAATCATCAAATCATAATCTTTTCCAAGACTATTTTTCAACTCCTGCCGCGACTTTTCAATCGAATTTTGCAAACTCCGGTTGCCCGACCGGCCGAATAATGCACTCACCTCCTTACTTTTGGTATCATATTCCACAGGACAAACAGAATAATCCCTTACAATATTTACATTCTCCTTGGCATGGAGACCCAGTTTTATATTCAGCCCCAAAGGAATTTCATGAACTGTTCCGTTTTTACCGGACCGATGCGGTTCGGCAGTCTGATTGTCCTGCACATTCCGTTGCCTGTCTTTCTCCTCTAAAACAGAAATAGTCTCATTAATAGATTTATTAACCAGATAATCAAACTGCGCTTTTTTCAACTTAAAGGCAGTGCGAAAATAACCGGCCTGCGTGAATATCAAACCCAGCAAAGCCACCCCCATTACCACACCTAAAATTATAATCTGTTTTTTTCTCATACCCACAAATTTAACATTTCAATTTTAACACTTTGCATACTTAACACACTTTAACCTATAGAGTTACTTCATAACAATACTCTTTTTTCACACTCCCTTAGATAATCCATGTATTTGTTAAAATGAAAACACCACAGTCCTGCAAAATAAATGTTAAAACGAATGCTTACATTTATCTGTTCCCCACACTATCCTTTCACGGTAACCGTCAGAACAACCTCATCTGTTCCCCTTCCGGACGTTGCACATCTTTTCCCAAGTGCTTATATGCCAAATCAGTAACTTCCCTTCCCCGGGGAGTCCGTTTAATAAAACCTTCCTTAATCAGAAAAGGCTCATATACCTCTTCCAAAGTTCCGGCATCTTCACCGACAGCAGTAGCAATAGTCGTCAACCCCACAGGTCCCCCCTTAAATTTCTCTATGATAGTCAACAAAATCTTATTATCCATCTCGTCCAGTCCGTACTTATCAATATTCAGAGCTTCCAGTGCATAACGTGTAATTTCGTGGTCAATATTTCCATTCCCTTTCACCATAGCAAAATCCCGGACCCGACGTAAAAGAGCATTGGCAATACGGGGAGTGCCCCGGCTACGGGAAGCAATCTCTTTGGCCGCCTGACTGGTTATGCCAATATTTAAAATAAAAGCGGAACGGTTTATAATCCCGGATAATACATCCAGATCATAATACTCCAGATGAAAATTAATGCCAAACCGGGCACGCAGAGGAGCCGTTAAAAGTCCGCTTCGTGTAGTTGCTCCGATTAAAGTAAACGGATTAATCTGAATCTGTACAGAACGCGCTGCCGGACCTTTATCAATCATAATATCTATCCGGTAATCTTCCATTGCCGAATACAGATATTCTTCAACGACAGGACTCAAACGGTGGATTTCATCTATAAATAAAACATCATTCTCTTCCAGGTTTGTCAACAAACCAGCCAGGTCTCCGGGTTTATCCAGCACCGGACCGGAAGTAACCTTAATCCCTACCCCCAACTCATTCGCGATAATTGTGGACAAAGTAGTTTTTCCTAATCCCGGAGGACCATGCAAAATCACATGGTCCAATGATTCTCCCCGCATTTTTGCCGCCCGGACAAAAATTTCCAGATTTTCCACAATCTTTTTTTGCCCCTGAAAATCACCAAAACTCAAAGGCCTTAACGCCCTTTCAAACTCTTTGTCTGATTCTTTTAATGTATTATTATCCCGGATATCAAATTCACCCATAAACTCCGATTTGAAATTAATGAAGCCTGACTTATACTTCCCTCCTCCCGTCCGTCACATCTCCACCGTCCACTACTTTATTGCCGGATAAACCCGGAGATTTATTCCCGTTCAAAAATAGAAAAACAAAATCTGAACTCAAAATGCCCGGACAGAAAGGCACAACGATTAACTTACCGCTTGTTTTATTTTTAATTTCTTCCCAATAAACAGTAAATATCTTCTTCCATTTTTTGAATAGGCAAATAGGCCCCATATTTAATATTCTGCCGCAACTGCACATCCAGATTATTCCGGCTACGATACAATTCGCTAACCATTTCACGGGTAATCTTCCGACTCCTTTTCTCATTTCGTAAAATAGCTTTACACACTTCTTTACAAACCAAAAATATCATATCATACAAATTATGCCCCCGGACAAAAAGATAAACATTATCGGGATTCAGTCCCAATTTCAAATATTTTTGTTTTACCACTTCAAGGTTGGCATGCGGATACCTCCGTCCGAAATATTCCACTTTCCATTCCACCCGGTGACGGAGCTCGTCCAAAGCTCTGGCTGCATTATCACACACCAAAGGATATGCCCGGGAATTTGTCAAACCAATATAAGACGCAAATTCAGATTGACTGAAACGAACCGGGTCGGCATTCTGGAAATATAAATGCCAGATAAACAATTCATAAAGAATGTTAGAAAAACGCTTTAAAAAAACACTGAAGTCAAATACCGTATTATTTAAATGAGTCACCCGGCAACATACATCATGCAATCCCTCTGCAAAACAATGATGATTCTCAAAGGAATAGGTATAAGTCTGAATTACAAAATGCCGGACATCCATTTTCTGTTCACACAACAGATAACGGTAATCACTGTCAATACAAATAAAAAATTCCGGATTCAGAAAATTAAAATATTTAAGACACTGCGTCACACCCGAAGTCTCGTGTCCATACTCATTCCGTGACCCGGAAATGAAATGGAATTTATCTCCCGGACGGAAATGTTTCAGTACATTTTTCCAAAACATGATATCATCCTTATTTTCCACATGCACAGCAGCACGGCAACGCAACATTTTCGCATCCTGAGCAAAACGCCTCGCAGCTCTGGAAAAATGGACATTCCTGTTTATACTATCTCTATTTCCACACCCAAACATAAACGCAACAATCAGCTAAAAACAACACCACTTCTAATCTTTGGTTTTCAACCTGACCAAATCTTCCACAAATACAAGTTTATCTCCCCATCCGTCTCCGAAAAGACTCGGAGAATGTGTAGAGGTTATAATCTGGCAATTCGGATTTAAACAGCGGATCTCCTCAAACAATTTATATTGCCACTCAATATGCAGAGAAATTTCCGGTTCATCCATCAACAAAACATAAGGTTGTTCCTCCATCAGAAACACACGCATCAAAATCAACAACAATTGTTTTTCACCCGAAGACAGTTTGTACAAAGGAATAACTTCCCCATCATCAATAAATATAAGGTGATTGGTATGAGGGTCTATCTGTATCGTTTTCTGAGTTTTGGCAAAAAGACGGTTCACCGTCTCAAAAAGAACCCTTATCCGCTGATTGATTTTATCTGCCTCCCCGGGAAAATTCGTTGCTTTCAACCGATAATCAGAAAAAGAAGGATTGGGCCCTCCGATATCATATACAATGGTATGCAACTCATTATACAACTGACTATATTCCTTTCCCGCTTTAGGCCTGTCCCGGAAAGGCACATCAAAAGTACTTATTTTCTGATAACTGACACTTCCCAAAGCAGTTTTCAATAACCCTGTATTCATTCCGGGCATAAATTCCACATTCCGGCCATCGATGGTAATTTCTACTTCCACCCCATACGTTTTCAAGCGTCTCACGTCAGCTTTCAGGATAGCATCCAGAATATTAAATAAAGTGGTTTTGCCACTCCCGTTGATTCCAATCAAAATATTCACATCCGGATTCAGATTTTTCCATAAAAAATCATACTTATGCCACAAGTTCCGGATTTCTATACATTGTATCATAATCTTAAACTAAAAGTCCGATAAAAGCAAAACAGCTTTTCCTCCTTGAACAAAGATAGAAAAGTAAAACGGAAAAACAAATGCCAAAAACGAATAACCAAAACGGAAAAACAATAATTTTGCGGCATAAATATTCTATTAAATACAAGTTTCAACATGAAAGGACTATATACTATCCTGTTACTAATCTGTTCCAATATCTTTATGACTTTCGCATGGTACGGCCACCTGAAACTCCAGGAAATGAAAATTATCAACAACTGGCCGCTTATCGGAGTTATTCTGTTATCATGGGCAATGGCATTTTTTGAATACTCACTCCAAATACCGGGCAACCGGCTCGGCTTTCAGGGAAATGGCGGACCGTTCACACTTGTCCAGTTGAAAGTCATTCAGGAAGTCATCACCCTTATCATTTTTGCCATCTTTACAATGGTCTTTTTCCAAGGAGAAAGTTTGAGATGGAATCATCTGGCTGCAGCAGTTTGTCTGGTCATGGCCGTTTATTTTGTATTTATGAAATAACCCGCATTTGCCAAAATGTTTTTAAATCACACCCTGATAAAAAAGCTTACGGGATATTTTGTTAATAAAAATCAACAATTATTTGGTTTTAATAATTATTTGTTTATATTTGATAGGAAGTAAAACCACCTTTCAATGAAACAGATATTAATAATCACATGGAGTCTGGCATTAATTGTATTATTATTCTTTTCTTTTAAAAATTTAATAATAACAAAAGACGCTTCCCGCCTCATTGACCACAGTAAAAACACAGAGATATTTTGTGTAAATAAACTCGATTCCCTTCTGAAAAACAATGACTATGTACTTTTAACCATAGCTTTTGGGGATTGTAGTGTTTGCAATATATTCCAGTCAAACATCATTCCTGATAATTATCCCGTTGCCCGTTATTATATTGATGCAACCTATCATAAAAAGAATATGCTTGTATTGCAATCGTTATATTTTACCGGTTTTCCGCTTTCTTATATAATTGACCAAGATTATAATGCAATTGGCTGTATACAAGGTTTAGCACGTCTGAATGAACGTATGGACAGCATAATATACAGACAATATAAATTACAACCCCACCTTATACCCAATATTTCAAAAGATAAAACATATTTTGTATTAAGTAATTCTTTCAAAAGTCTTTTATCTCATTTTAGAGCAAATGATAAGGACATGAAAAAATTTGCAGAAAAATCTCTCTCAGCAGGAAGTTTTTTCTTTAATAACTATCTTATGTACAAATATTACGAAAAAAAATAATCAAACTGATTCTGCCAACTATTACAAAAATGAAATATTCAAAAATATAACTGACCAAGACGCATTTATTTATCAGGATTTACTCACCAAAATAGCTCCAAATCATCCTATAACACAATATAAACATGAGCACATCCGTTAATTAAACTTACCAGCCATTTACTCTTTTATGAAAAATATATTTCTATATCTATCCGGTTTTATCACCCTATTACTGAATTTTCAGTCAACTGACCTGCAAGCTGAAAATCCAGTAATTATCAAAGGCCGTATCATAGATGAGCACAAACAACCCGTTCCTTTTGCCACGGTATATATCACCATCCCTCAAAACCCTACTGCTATCGTGAAAGGAGGTATCAGATATCTTTGTTTTATTCCGGAAACCGCATGTTGTGACTTCCCTGATAAATGCAAAAGATGTAATCCATAAAAGCCATTAAATAAAAGCCCTTAAAAGCAAACTGTCAGGGATGATACAGGAACTATATCCCAAGGGACTGTCTATAACTTTCAGGCAGCCCCTTTTTTCACGAAAAATCATTATTGTCAAAAGTATATTTACTTTCCTCCGGAGTACAAAGAAAGCATCTGAAATAAGCCATCTGTTATCATCAGATACACAGATAACCTTTTTATTTTCCTAACGTTCATTTTCAGACAAAGGAAAATTCCACTGATATGCACTCTACCGAATTTACATACAGACTAAATCTCTTAACACGGATAGCCCACAAAATCATCGACAGATTCATTGAAATTCTCTTTTTACTGACTTCTTTTGCTACTCTTGGATTGATGGCCTATGAATTCGGTTATACAATCACAGATTCCGGGAAAGCATATATCATCTGGGGCTACAAAATTATCCCGCAGATTTTCCTTTACGGCAGTCTTATTAAAATAGCCCTTAACTACAAACTTATCGGAAAAGAAAAAGGCTTCTGGATAGAAATAATAATACTGTTATTGTTGCTTTTTACGTTAATTACTCAAAAAACAGAATATATTCTCCTGCACACTCTATTGTTATTCATTAGCATCATTCAATTATCCAAGGCTGTCGTAAGCAATTTACAACGCCGGCTCCGGCCGGAAATGATGTTTGCCAGCAGTTTTGTCACCATTATTTTTATCGGAGCAGCCTTGCTGATGCTGCCCAAAGCCCACCAAGAGCCACTGGATTTTACAGATGCACTTTTCACTTCAACCAGTGCTGTCTGCATCACCGGTCTGACAACTGTTGATATCTCTGCAACCTTTACACTCACCGGACAAGTAATACTCTTGCTGTTAATTCAAATCGGGGGTATCGGAGTAATGACTTTTACCAGCTTTATTGCGCTGTCTTTTTTCACCCAATCTTCATTCAATGACCAAATGGCATTAAAAAACATCCTGAGCGAAGAATCAATGAACAACATATTCCGGACCTTATTTTACACCTTTTTTACAACGTTAATTATCGAAGCTATCGGCACCTGGGTCATCTGGTGGGAAATCCGTTATATCCCCCGGGAAATTATACCCCACCGCACTTTTTTTGCTGTATTTCATGCAGTATCTGCATTCTGCAATGCCGGTTTTTCAACCCTGCACGACAATTTGTATAATCCTGCCATCCGGCATCTTTACGGTTTTCAGACCTGGATTTCTGTTTTAATCATTTTGGGAGGTATAGGTTTCCCCATTGTTTTCAACTATGGAAAATTAATCAATCACAAAATCCGGAACGTTATTTACCGGCTGACAGGTTCCTCCAAACGTATGCCTTCACACGTCAGGATAGTGAACACCACCACCCGTATCGTCATTACCACTACTTTTTTTCTTTTAATAGGAGGGACCCTGTTATTTTGGCTCTTCGAAAATAATGCTCTACTGCATGACCTGCCGTTACGGGGAAAACTAGCCGTATCTTTTCTGGGAGCTACTACCTGCAGAACAGCAGGTTTCAATAGTTTTTCCATACAGGCACTTACCGCCCCGACCCTTGCCCTCACCATGTTTTTAATGTGGATCGGTGCCTCTCCTTTATCTACAGGCGGAGGAATTAAAACCACCACTTTTACTATCGCTCTTAAAAGCATTTTCAGTACACTCAGAAACAAAGAAAACGTCGAAATTTTCAAACGTCAAATTCCCAACGAAAATATAAAACGGGCCTACACCATCATCCTATTGTCTATCTTATGGATTTTTACAGCTACTCTTATCATTGCAGCCTTACATCCTCAAAACCGGATTTCTGATATTCTTTTTGAAGTAATCTCCGCCATCAGTACCGTAGGACTAAGTATTGATTTCACACCTCAATTGAACACAGCCGGAAAAATCATCATATGCCTGACTATGTTTGCCGGACGTGTCGGACTCATCACCCTGCTTTCAGGAATAATACATCAACAAACCTCCCAGAACTATACTTACGCAGAAGAAAATATCATACTATAGTAACCCTGCCTCACAGCATCCGTACACTCTTCCGTATATTTTCATTTTATACCTATGAAATGCATCATCATCGGTTTGGGAAATTTCGGCATAGCCTTAGCTCAAAGGTTAACAGCTATGGGATATGAAGTAATCGGAGTAGATAAAGACATGGACAAAGTAAATGGCTATAAAAACAGTATCAAAAACACCATTTGCCTGGACCTGAACAATCAACAAGCTGCACGCAACCTGCCCTTAAAAGATGCTGACCTGAGCATTGTTACATTAGGAAAAGACATTGGGGCTTCTATATTAACAGTAGCCATTTTAAAACAAAACGGAGCTAACCGTATCATTGCCAGAGCAATTTCAGACCTTCATAAAACAGTCCTTGAAGCCATGGGGATATCCGAAATTGTACAACTGGAAAAAGAATATGCAGAATTTTTCGCCACTAAAACAGAACTGCCAAGCTCGATTTACAGTTATCAGATAACGTCAGACTATTTCATTTACGAACTAAAACTTCCGCCCCCATTCATTGGCCGTAAATTAACTGATATTCAACTGGAAAAAGACTTTAATCTCAAACTGATTGCCATTAAACACTATGCCCGCGACGAAGAAAAAGGCTACCTGAGAATGGAACTTATAGAAACTCCCGACGAAAATTTTATTGTCAGTACTAACGATATCTTTATTCTTTTTGGCAAACGCAGCCGATTCAGAAGTCTTGCCCGGTCCATACTGCCGTAATGAATGAAAAAGAACAACAAGAAACAACAGAAAGCAAACCTGAAAAACGGAAGCAAAAGAAAATAACAGACTTTATAAACGTTTGACAAACAAGTAAGAACTGCTGCTGTATCGTAAAAAATTAAATTATTTGTGTTAATTTTTTTATTTATATTTGCAAATACATGTATAATACATATATTTACAAGGCATATATATGCATAACACACACTTCAAACATGATAATTAAACCTGCATGCAAAATTACATAGACACATTACGGCAATTAAACTATGAACTAATTAAAGAATTAGGTTTATTTAAACGTCGTGCAAACCTGTCATTCAGTCAACGACATTTACTTTACCACATAGAAAATAATGCCGGACTTTCCATACAAAAATTAGCCGAAGTTGTACATGTTGAACATTCTACCATGAGCAGAAATATAAAAAAGCTGGTACGCGACGGATTAGTGGAAATCTATCAGGACGAAAAAGACAAACGCCGCAAAATGATTCTATTATCTGCCCAGGGAGCAAAAAATCTCGCAGAAGCCACCCAATCGATTAATCAAACCATCTTTAAAGCAACTGAAATGCTAAACGAACAAGAAATCAAATCCATTATAGAAGGGCTCAGAAAATACAGCACAGCCTTAAAAGGATAATTAAAACCAGAAAGAAAACTCATGAAGAAGCAGACTTTAATCATAACGCAACAGAAAATAAAACAAGCATTAACTTTTAATGACTATATATCCATCACAGCTGAAAAACAAAAAAGAACACAAAGTGAAATTATTAAACTAAAAAAACGAACATTTCTTTTGGAAAGTGGATAAACAAGCTAAGTAAAGAAAGAGGATAAAAAAGAAAAGTAAAGATTTTTAAAACTTTTAAGTGTAATATATCTATATCATAAGATTGTCAATATTTTAGAAATGAACTATCAACAAAAAAAAATAATAGAGAGAATAATTTATAGATATGGTGTGTTATATTATTTAACTATTTGACATCCAAAAGAAATGTTCGATAAAATTGTAAATCGAACTTAAATCCAAATATCCATAACAAACTAACTAAAGTAACCATTTATGAAAAAAAACAAATTTTATGGACGCAGTATACCCCGGAATATTGCATTCATATGCATGCTATTAGTAGCCGGTCCACTTTCTGCCAATGCATACTCAGGAAATAAACTGAATCCGTCCGGGCAAACGCAGACGATCCGGACTCTTTGCGGAATTGTAAAGGACATTAACGGCTATCCTCTTCCCGGTGTAACCATCCGGATAAAAGACTCCAGCATGGGTGTGGTAACTGATGCACACGGAAAATACAGTATTCAGATTCCCGCAAACCAAGAATCTGTACTTATTTTCTCGTTTATCGGGATGGAAACACAGCAAGTCACAGTGAATCAGGAAAAAGAGATAAACATCATTTTAAAAGAGTCTGCCGAAACTCTGGAGACCGTGGTGGTAAACGGTGTTTTCGAACGAAAAGCCAACACCTTTACAGGCTCCGTAAAAACCATCAATAACGAAGAACTGAAACGGGTAGGCAACTCAAATGTTTTACAATCCTTGAAAAACCTGGACCCTTCGATTTTATTTATAGACAATATGGCTTTAGGGTCCGACCCGAATGCTATACCGGAAATGGTATTAAGAGGTAAATCCTCAATCAACATGGAAGAAACCGACCTGAAAGCAACCTACGGAAACGATCCGAATGCTCCACTTTTTGTACTGGACGGATTCGAAGTGTCAATACAAAAAGTTATGGACCTGGATATGGACCGGGTAGAGAGCATGACGATTCTGAAAGACGCATCGGCCAAAGCGATTTACGGTTCAAAAGCTGCCAATGGCGTCATCGTCATCGAATTAAAGAAAAATCCTTCGGGCGACTTGCGGGTAACTTATCACGGTAGTGTGGACATCGAAGCACCGGACCTCAGTTCTTATGATTTATGCAATGCTGCCGAAAAACTGGAAATCGAAAAAGAATTCGGCATGTATGATGACGAAGATGCCAATTATGATAACCAGCGGATGGCACAAAAAATTTACAACCAAAAACTTGCAGCGGTAGTTTCAGGCATCAACACCGACTGGCTTTCCAAACCGGTACGTCTCGGAGTAGGTACAAAACACGGTGTATCCGTAGAATTGGGGGACCGGGAACTCCGGGCCATCATCGATCTTTCCTACAATAATATCAAGGGAGTGATGAAAGGTTCGGACCGTACTAATATTTCAGGAGGAGTATCTCTTTCTTACCGCCGCGAAAAATTCTTATTCCGGAACCAGTCGACACTGACTTCCAATGTTGCAAATGACTCACCTTACGGAACATTCGGCGAATATGCCAAACTCAATCCTTATTACACTCCTTATGACCAATACGGCCAACTTTCCGAAAATATTGTACCTCATTTGGAATCCGGAAACAGCGTAATAGTTAATAACTGGTATAAAGACATCGAATTCCAGGCCAACCCTTTGTATAATGCCCGACTCAATACTTTATTGCAAAAGAAATACATCGATTTCACCAACAATTTCGAAGTTCAATGGTTTGCTTTTACAGGAATGAAAATCACCGGACGCCTGGGACTTTCGGAAAAAAGAAGCCGGGAAGATACTTTCTATCCGGCAAATCATCTGAAATTCAGAAACATGACAGAAAAAGACCAATACCGCAAAGGAAGCTACCGTCTACTAAACGGCGAGGAAAGCTACCTGGACGGAAAAATAGACGTACAATACAACAAAGAGTTTCTTCCGGGACACACAATTTATGCCAATGCTGGTTTCAACCTCGGTCAGAAAAAATACATCACCAACGAACACAATGCCGAGGGGTTCCCAAGCGACAAAATGAACGATATCATTTTCGCCCGCCAATATGCAGAAGATAGCAAACCGAAAGGCACCGAATCAACCACACGGGAAGTGGGTTATTATCTTTCACTCAACTATTCTTTTGACAATCGTCTTAATTTAGACGGCACTTTCCGTCAGAGTGCTTCCAGTCAATACGGAGCCGACAGCCGCTGGGGAGAGTTCTGGAGCGTAGGTGCCAGTTGGAACTTACACAACGAAACATGGTTAAAGGACAAAGAAATCAGCCAGTTAAGATTAAGAGCCACAGCCGGCTCAACCGGTTCGCAAAGCACTGCTGCCTACAATGCCATCGCTTCCTACGAATACTTTCTGAACAGCCATTACAATAACTTGTTGGGAGCTCAGTTGAAAAGTATGAAAAACGAAACATTAAAATGGCAGCAAAAAATGGAATATAATTTCGGTCTGGATTTTAACTTCAAAAACCGTTATTCAATGTCTTTGGAATATTATCTTCAAACCACCAATAACACCGTTAATCCCATCGACCTTCTGCCTTCTACCGGTTTCAGCAGCGTACAGGAGAACATTGGCAAGGTAGAAAACAAAGGTATCGACTTTTCGCTTTCCGCCATCGCCTGGCAACGCCCTGCCGACCGTTCTTTTTTACGTTTTTCGGTGATGATGTCACACAACAAAAACAAATTGAAAGAAATTTCAGAAGCCATGAAATCATACAATCAACAGCAATCGGCACTGGCTGCTTCAGGCAATAAACCGCTCAACAAATATTATGACGGAGTATCCATGGATGCCATTTGGGCAGTTCCTTCCCTGGGCATCGACCCGGCTACCGGCCAGGAAATTTACTTAGTTACCGACGAAAAAGGCAATCCATACCGGACTTTTACTTACGATGGCAACAAGCAGATTGTATGCGGAGACGCACTCCCAAAAATAAACGGAAACGCAGGAATCAGTTTCGAATATAAGGGATTCGGCATCAATGCCGTATGCACATACAAATGGGGAGCTAAAATGTATAACAGCACCTTAGTCGGTAAAGTCGAAAACGCAGATTTGAATGGCAATGTTGACCGCCGGATTTTCACCGGCCGCTGGAGAAAAGCAGGAGATATCTCCCCCTATAAAGCTTTGGGGAAAGTGTACGTAGCCAGCCAAGATGAAATGGCCTCTCCGACAACCTACCCCACTACCCGTTTCGTCCAGAAAAACAACGAACTGACGATTTCTTCCGTACAGCTTTCTTATGACTTTTTCCGGCACGGATTTGTAAAAAAAATCGGAATGGAAAGAATCGTTCTCCGGTGTACGGTCAATGAACTGCATAAATATTCCAGTATCAGGGTGGAAAGAGGTACCGATTATCCTTTTGCCCGAAAATTCAATTTCGAATTGGCCATCACTTTATAATCTATAATAAAAATTCAACATTGCAGATATGAAAACATATTTATATATCAGTCTGGTTTCTTTCCTCACTTTTACGCTGGGTTCTTGCTCGGAATGGCTGGACGTACAACCCAAAACAGAAGTAAAACAAGACAGAATGTTCGAATCGGAATCAGGCTTTAAAGATGCCCTGATTGGTTGTTATATGCTCATGGGAGAAACACCGCTCTATGGTCAGGAATTAACCTGCACTTTTCTGGAAGTACTGGCCCAACAATATGATTTTGTCAATACTTTCCACCCTTATCAGCAAGCTAAACTATATTCTTACACCACCTCCGGTATTGAAAGCAAAATCAGCAACATTTGGAGCAAAGCATACCGCGTAATTGCCAACCTGAATGCTATATTGGAAAATATTGACCAAAAGAAAGAGGTACTCCACCCTACGAATTATGCCAATATCAAAGCCGAAGCACTCGGTTTGCGGGCTTACCTGCATTTCGATTTGCTACGGATGTTCGGCTGGGGAGATTTGGTCAATACCCCGGCCAATCTGGACAAATTGTGTATTCCCTATGTGACCCGGTATCATAAAACGATGACTCCCCAATCCACCGTAAGGGAAGCATTGCAATATATCCATCAAGACCTGGAGGAAGCAGAAAAATTATTGGCTTATTACGATGTCTACCATCAGAATGCTCAGGAAGAGGACTATGAACTTCCCGACAATGACGGTTTCTACAAAGAACGCAGGGGACGTTTCAACTACTACGCTGCCAGAGCAACCCAGGCCCGGGTATACATGTGGGAGGGAAAATACCGGGAAGCCTTGGAGCGGGTATCTTTATTTACAGGCAATCCCCAACCCGTCAGTTGGGTAGACCTCGACCGGAGCGTCATCAATGCCGAATTAACCTATCGGGATTTATCTTTTACAACAGAACATATTTTTAATCTCGATATTCACAATATGTACGAACCCTTGAAAATGTATATCGAACAATACAAGGACCAGACAGGAATCACAATATCCGAAAACAACAACTACTTCTTTCATTCAGGAGCCCGGGCCAAAGCACTATACGAAGTCACTGCGGGAGGAGGAAACGACCAGCGTTTTGCCGCCCTTTACGACCAAGTGGACGAAGCACATTTCCTGTTCCTGAAATTTAAAGAAGTTCCCAATACTCAATCTAAAGCAAAAAACAAAATGCCATTGATAAAAAAACCGGAAATGTTCCATTATGCGGCAGAATGTTACAACCGGCTGAACGAAAGAAAAAAAGCCATTGAAATGTTAAATACTGTACGCCAAGCCAGAGGAATCGATATTCAGTACAATTTGCCTGAAACCCTTTCCGAAAGCGAAATCGACCAGGAAATTCTGAAAGAATGGCAAAAAGAATACATCGGTGAAGGACAAATGTTTTACTACTATAAACGCCTGGGGCTAATGATTCCCAATGCAACAGCCGAAGGCGATGCCGTGTTTATCCTCCCTCTGCCGAAAAACGAAATAGAAATGGGAGGCCGCGAAGATTACAAATAAGATGAACATGAATTCAATTTTAAAACAAAATAACATGAAAAATCATATACTTGCCGGCTGTCTGAGTTTAGCATCCTTCTTATTCTGCTCTTGTGAAAAAGAAGGAGTCACAATGTACGAAGAATCCCCTACCGTTTACTTCGGTGAAGTAGCCCGTACCTATACATTTGTTGAAAACATGGAGCATATTCAAATCGGATTCGATACAATAAAAATCCCTTTGCAAATTTCCGGTTCGGCAGTGGAGCGGGTCCGGGAAGTGGAAATGATTGTCGCTCCGGACGACACTCTTCACACAGCCCCGAACGATATGTTCAGCATTGGTAAAGGCAGTATAGAAGCCTGTCAATATAAAGGCTATATTCCGGTCCGTATCAACTATTCCAGTGCCTTAGATGATTCAGTCTACCGCATCCGTTTGCAATTAACGGCCAACAAAGATTTCCCGGGTGTTGATTTGTTAAACCGGACATTCACTCTTTCTTTAACGAACAAAATTACCGAACCTTCAAACTGGAGCAGAATAAAAAGCTATTTTGGCCCTTATTCAAATTCATGGTACCGTTTTATTCTGGAAACGACAGGCCTAACCTCAATTCCCTATTGGAGTACCAACGGAAGTATAGACAAAAGTAATCCGGATCCCGAAAAATGGACAATGACTTTATATGAAGTAAAAGCGTATGCCGCCATGGTAAAAGTCGCTTTGGACAACTACAACCGGAAACATCTGCAAAATCCGTTAACCCATGAAGACGGACCGGAAAAAGGGAAACCGGTAATTATGCCTTAATATAACCAAACTACTAAAATCGGAATAAAATGAAAACACAAAAAATCATATTATCTGTTTTGCTTTTGACAGGACTGTTATTTTCCTGTTATGAAGACAAATCTTCACTAAACTATACACTAATCAATCCCATCAATATCGAACTGGGGAATGAGAATACGGATTATTCCGTTTTTGCCTATGACACATTGGAAATCAAGCCAATCGTCTATAAAGAAGGAGTAAACGACGGAGAGCTGGCTTTCCGCTGGACCATCAGTGGCAATTATATACCTCCGATACTGCTCGACACAACAATGACCCTGAAAGCAAGAATTGATTTACAGCCCCAAAGCGTAGCTTATAACCTGTTGTATGAAGTACTTGACCGGACCACCGGTATTGTACAGGAACAAACATTCAGAGTAAAAGTAGAAACTCCTTTCGGCCCGGGTTTGATCCTTTCGGAAACCGAAGACGACCAAACGTCAGATATTTCTCTGATCCGGGCTTATAATTTCAGCAAAGGCTTCCAGAAAGACCAGGACACCATAATGCGGAACCTTTTCTCATTAGTCAATAAACGAAAAATTGGCGGAGTAGGAACAGCCATTCTTTCAACCACTTACGGAATTTACGGACGCTATCTGACCATTGGCACAAAGACCAGCATTGACCGCCTCGACCCTTTCGATTATTCATACGTAGACGGCAATGGCGAGAGTTTTATGATCGATCCGCAGAATTATAATGTGACCAGTCTGGGATTCTCTTCCAATGCAGGTTGCATAGAAACCATCGTTATCGGAGGTAAATTGTACACTCATTATTATCAAACCCAGGCGATTCATAAATTTTCATATTATCTGCTCACCAGCGACATGACGGATTACCGGGTAGGCTTATCCACCCAACCGGAATGGGCATACGGATTGTGTTTCGACGAAATGAACGGAAGATTCCTGGAAATCAACGGCACGAAATATTTACGGGTCATGAATAGCAGCAAATTGGAACCGGATGCTGCTTTTGACCCGAACAAATTACAAAATTTCACCTGCCGGGCGATGTTCTCAGGAAAAAACAATATCGGGCATAACATCCTTCAGGAAAAAGATCCTGCAACCGGACAAGCCAAACCAAACGGCAAAATCTATTGTTACGATACAAAACAAGCCCATTATTATGCAGACCCGGAACTGATTAACGGTATGCCCTCTAAAATCATCGATTTAAACGAATTTCCGGAAATTCAGGACGCTCTTTTTTTCACAGGCACCAACAATCGCGACTACATTTACTATGCCACTCCCACGAAAGTATATACAATCGACCTGACAATGCGTACAGCAACGGCCGATTACGTTGTGCCTGCAACAGAATCCACGGACGAAGTGATTACCTCTATGGCTGTCTGGTTAGGAAATGGCATGATGAACTATACCAACAACAAAGGAGACATGGCAACCACCACCTCCAACAATAATATGCTCGTCGTGACCACTTACAGTCCTTCCCTCAAAGAAGGTTTTGTCAGGACACTTCCGATTTCGATATACACCGGACGGATTGAACAAAACAAAGATTATTACGGTTTGTTCCGGGGATTCAGAAAAATCACTGCGACAACTCCGCAAAAACAATAAACTCAAAAGAAACCGCTAAAATGACATTCGTTATGAAATACATTCTACCTTTTATCAGTTGTTTTCTGGTGCTGATGAGTTGCACCAAAGAAGGCGAATATTCTGCACCCGAAGAAACGGTTTATTCTCCTAAAACATATGCTTTTCGTGCTATCCGGATAACAGGAACGAACACTCACTGGGGTGATTTTACCCTTTATCTGGGATATGACAAAGACGAATTGAATTCCATTATCCGTACCAATACACTGGGTGATACGGTGGGCAGTTTCGGTATTGTCCGGAACTCCGGAGCCCGGAGTTTGTTTCTAAATGATTATGTACCCACTATTGACCAAGATTCTATCCTACGGCTGGACAATCGGCTGAAAGAACAGTATGGATCCGGTAATTACTCTCTTACGGACAGTATACCCCTAACATCGCAAACGCTACAAGAATTAAGCGTTTACCTGTATACAGACGGCAGGATTAAAAAATCGGTTGTCAAACAATATGTCCCTAATCCCAATCGCCATGCAACAGGCAAAGATTTCAAATATGCTTATATCTTGTCTACCACTACATCCAGTACTTACGAATACAATGCCAACAGTAATGTCTGTGTAAACAGAATCATATACGATGTCCACGACCACATCGACAAAGACCTTTATACCCGTACATTGTATAAAACCGAAACCTTGTATGAAGATGACCGGATTATGTCGATGAAGTGGTTCAGAGCCAAAGGAGGGGACAATTTTACCGAATATAACCGGTATAATTATACTTACAATGAAAAATATCAGCTTACCGGAATTCAGGGAGAAATTTTTTCAAGAAAATTCACCTACAATGACAATCAGGTCCTCATGACTACCAATGATACGGACACCGTCACCTATGAACTGGATGCTCACGGGAATGTCGTGAAGATAAACGACGGAAACGGAAATTCCTGTCAAATCGAATACGAACCGGGAAACGGAAACTTCAGCCTGTTCACACTACTAACCGACCGAATGCTGAATCCTTTTTTCATTAAATAAAAACAGAAGGGAAGAGGGTTGCTAAAAAATCTTAGCCATCCTTTTCATTTGTACCTCCGATACATGTAATAGTCAAGACTTGTTCTGACGCTTTTTTTGTCCGATAGTAAAACATCTCTCAGAACAAGTCCTGACTATTACAAATTAATAAAATGAGCAATAGTAAAAATATAGTTTTACAAAGGACATGATTTTAGAAACAGCCAGATTACAATTGCGGGAAATGACCCTTTCAGATATAAAAACATTATCTTCAATATTAAAAGATGAAAAAGTAATGTATGCTTATAATGAGCCATTTAACGATGAAGAAAAATAGCTTGGATAAAAAAACAACTTCAACGATATAAAGAATCAGCACTATCCAAAAAATATTGGGATAAATATCCTGTCCATTTTATCGAGAAATTAAAATAAAAAAACGATCGACTCACTTCCCGACAAACTTAATACAACTCTTAAAGATGTCACACCAACAATAAACTCCGATGCTCTTCTGCCTATACAGCTTATCTTAAATATGGGTAGCAAACCGGCCGTCATTCATGTGATAAGTTTTCATGAGTTCAGCAGTCATACAAGAATGAATTGGCAGAACGGTTACGATATCCCCGACATGAAGACAGGCTAAAAACTCATCCGTTGCGCGAATGATTCCGTGCTCCTGAGACAAGGACACCAGTTCCGCTCCGGGAACAATATTTCCCCAATAATCAGCATAATTCTCTGCCACCAATCCATACAAAGGCTTATCACCAGGACGATCTATACGCTCTTTTGAAAAATGGACTCCCCCTCCGTATATAACTGCTTCATTCCGGTTGAGATTAATATCCACAACCGGACATTTCAATGCCATAGCAATATTGGTCCATTCACAAGAACCAATTTTCAACTGGGTAACATCATAAAAAACAAAATTCCCGGGACGAATTTCATCGGCCACACCAAAGTTGTCCGATAAAGAACAGGAAGGAGTATCACCCAAAGAAAGTCTTAGTTGAGGATAACGGTTTATATATTTCTCTTTTATATTTTTCAGCATCCGCAAGTTATCCTTATGGATCTGTAAAATCTCCTCCTTAGAAGAAGCATTGTAAGTATGTCCCGCATGGGTCAGAAAACCTTCAAATTTCATATTCACATCGGGAGCGACAATATCCATGATACGTCCTATCTTTTCGTAATTATTAGCATCCACACCATCCCGGTGATACCCTGTATCAACTCCCAAATAAACCCCCACCGGATATTTTAAGCAAGCAGATAATTGACGGACACCTTCAGAATGAACCAACAACAGGTTCAATTGAATCCGGGCTGCCAATTGGTTGATTTTTTCCTGTTCCAGACAATTAACCGGAAAAGCTACTGTTATATCTTCCCAACCCCATTCCGCAAATTGAAGTGCCATATCCAAAGAAGATACCGTTATTTTATCAACCCCACAAGCCCTGAACCATTCTCCGATTTCCCGGGACTGGTGAGTCTTAAAATGAGGACGGAAATCAACACGGGCAGCCGATGCCTTAGCCGACATTCTTGCAATATTACTTTTACAAATCTCCTCATTAAGAACCATTATGGGTTGTGTCACCTGAATCATATTACTTACAAAAATTGTTTTACTTTTACAAAAATACATAAGACAAAGGAAAAGAAAAAAGGAAAGGAGTACTAAAAATGAACTGGAAAAGTCCATCTTTAATACCCCTTAAATTAACAGGCCTCATCTCTATCATTCGCCGCAAACGGCAGAAACCCCCGGTAATTCTTTTCCTTCAATATACTCCAGTAAAGCTCCGCCACCAGTAGAAACATAGCTGACTTTATCAGCTAAACCAAACTGATTGATGGCTGCGACAGAGTCGCCCCCGCCAATCAAAGAAAATGCCCCGTTTTCAGTAGCTTTTACGATAGCCTCAGCGATTGCTTTCGTTCCTTCGGCAAATTTCGGAATTTCAAATACGCCAACAGGACCGTTCCAAAGAATCGTTTTTGAATTTTCAATGACTTCAGCAAAACGTTTACGGGTCTCCGGACCTATATCCAATCCTTCCCAACCATCCGGAATATTCATCGGGTCACAAACTTGTGTATGAGCCTCGTTACTGAACGCATCTCCGATGACAGCCTGGTTAGACAACACCAGATTCACCCCTTTTTCCTTGGCAATCCGCATGATGTCTAAAGCCAGGTCCAATTTGTCAGTTTCACAAATGGAACTGCCGACATGTCCTCCCAAAGCTGCTTTGAAAGTATAAGTCATACCTCCTCCCAAAATCAGATTGTCTACTTTATCCATTAAATTCATAATGATGTCTATCTTTGAAGACACCTTAGAACCTCCCATAATAGCAGTAAACGGCCGTTGCGGATGCTTCATTACGCTGTCAACAGCTTTTAATTCGCCTTCCATTACGTAACCGAACATCTTGTCATTCGGAAAATACTTAGCAATCAAAGCCGTTGAAGCATGAGCACGATGAGCAGTACCGAAAGCATCATTAATCCAGCAATCGCCTAAAGAAGCAAGGTCAGCGACAAATTTTTTCTGAGACTCTTTCACAACTGTTTTTGCAGCCTTTTTTTCTTCATCCGAAACATTTTCAGCCAATCCCCGGGGTTTACCTTCCTCTTCTGCATAAAAACGAAGATTTTCAAGCAATAATACTTCTCCCGGTTTCAACTCCGCCGCCTGTTTTTTGGCACTTTCACCCACACAGTCATCAGCAAATTTCACCGGTTGTCCCAAAAGTTCTTCCAAATGTTTTTGGATGTGTTTCAAGGAATATTTAGCATCAGGTCCCTTCGGACGCCCCAAATGGGACATGAGAATAACAGAACCACCGCCTGCCAGTACTTTCTTAATTGTCGGAATTGCAGCCCGCATACGGGTATCGTCCGTAATTTCGAACTTGTCATTTAAAGGCACATTGAAATCCACACGGATCAATGCCTTTTTGTCTTGAAAATTATAAGTGTCAATTGTCTGCATAAAATTATTGTTAATTATCAATATTTTTCTTTAAAGCTTTTCTATTTCACCCACAGAAAGTCCCGTTGCCGAAACAATCACCTCAAACGAAAGACCCAAATTTTTCATATTACGTGCTATTTTCAACTGCTCTTCAACCTGCCCCTCTGCTCGTCCTTCTATCCGTCCTGTTTCTATCACACTTTTCTGATAACGAATCGCCTCCATTTCTCTATAATATGCTTGTTTTTCCTCCAGACTCAGCGCATCAACCCTCAACCGCTCCCGGGCTTCCGGTAACCCTTTTGCCGTAGCAGTCTTATCTATTTCTCCTGTTTTCAGAAATTGAATCCACTCGTCCAAAGGAGTGCTTGCCATCCGGTCGAATTCATTTACCCGAAGGACATAATACTCCGGGAAAAGATCACCTGCCTCTTTACCCACAAACAATTCCCGCTGGCGGACCGACAAATGCAAAATATCTTCCGGGTCATGTAATCCACGGAAAAAAGTCTTTCCATGATATACATAATCTTTCCCTTGCCCCAAATCAAAATAAACGATATTGATGGAATACACTTTTCTTATCTTACTATACGCATCTCCCAAACCAATATACTCAGAAATTGTTTTAGACACCCCATACAACATCCGGTGAAAATAATCCAACTCTCTGTTATTCTGGACCTCAATAATCAATAACTCTCCTTTTGTATTCTCCACAAGAATATCCGCCCGGTTAAATTTATCTACAGCATCAGCCTGATTTGACTCACTTTCAAGAAACTTACAAATACGGATATCTTCCTCCAAAAGAGTTGACAAAAAACCCTCCAAGACCACATAATTACTCTTATCCCGAAGCAACCGCTTCATCGCCCAATCAAAATGAATCAAATTCGTGCCCATAACGTCTGTCATTAGATTACCCTACAAAAGTAGGAAAAAAAAGGAAATCCCTAAAGCCTTTCCAAACTTTAGGGATTTCCGGATTAAACAAAAACGAACTTATTTTTCGTCTCCCATATTATTCGTAAAAGGATACGCCCCGTCATAAGCATTAAATTTACCATAATCAACACAATGGTGTAAGATATGCGGAAAAGTGTGTGTGATTTTTTTATCTTCAACATTAATAAAAATAACACTTCCTTTCCGTTTTTCCGGACTATTTTCATCATAAAGGACAACCACCATGCGGGAACCACGGGCAGAAAAACCAATAAACTCAATTGTACCCAATCCCAAATCAGACGGCAATTCTTTCCAGATATTCAATTGGGGTGCTTCAATCGGTGAATAATAAATAACATTGCCACTGTTAATATACCAATGATTGGCCGCGATACCATTACCTACAGCAAACGCTGGCTTTTCATTCAGATTAGCAAATGATAAAACAGTCTCACCTAAAAAAGAATAACCATCACCACTTTTATCAAAACTATAGGTATGAATCCCATCAGCATCTATACTATAAGCATTCAATTTCGTCGCATAATTCGCAACAGAAGTATAAATAAGTTCACCTTTTATCTCCAGATTATCTGCAATTTCCACCACCTTATCAAAAGCATTAGCATCGGCATAAATACCCAAAGCAGGATTACTGGTCTTATAAGGTTCTATCACATAAAATTTCCGGGTCAGTTCATCATATACGTAACAGAATGCCAAACCATTCCCCGCAAAACAAGGATTACTCCAATAATATTCTCTATCATGGTTAGCCGGACGGTATAATTTTCCCAACCCGGTCCCGCTATCCATAATGTACTTAAGAAATTTTCCTTCACTCACAAAATATTGTTCTTTCCGGATAGTAGTAATATTCCGCTCAGGCTTAAAATAATAGCCGGCACTTTGATCACTGAAACTTTCCTCCGTAATCAACGAATTTGCTGTAAACGTAGCATTATCGGTTATTATAGCCGGATAATTTCCTTCTTGGGTCAGAATGGTTATTGTCCAATAATAACTACCTAACAAACTACCAAAAGAACCTACTAACTGTGACGGTTCGTTACCAAATTCATAATCCCCGCATCCGGTTGCATATTTGACATCTTTCAACACAGGGCCATCCCCCGGCACTGCCTGAATATACGCCATCTCCGTAGAACCATCATCTTTGCGGGTAAGAAAATAATATCCCCAATTAAACGGATTTACTATCTCCAACAAGAAAGTTCTCCGATACTGCATTTTAGTCACATTATCCGTAATAGTCAATGCCGCCAGCTGTTGACCATAATCTAACGGCGGCAACGTAATATCTAAAATCTTATCAGTTGAAACCTCCGTATCCTTAATAGACCAGGAATAAGATAAATCAGCCGTCGTTTCATCCAGACTTTTAATATCCGGCTTAATATACAAACGGCTACCCGCTTCACAACTGTAAGTCGATAAGATACTATCAATCGTCACTTCATTAATAAGCGTATAATTGTAATTTCCTTTGTCCTCCGCACATGCCCCCAGCAATAAGCAGACAACAAAAAAGCCATATAGAATTTTATTCGTTTCCATATTCATCTTAGTTAATTGGCAAAAGGTATTCTAATCCGTGGTTTTGAAGAATCTCCATCAGGATATACTTCATTTTTCTCAAAATATTCCCTCAACATCCGAATATAGGAATACGTTATCGGATACCACGATTCCATGGGATAGGATGGCATATTATTCCAGTAATAGGGAGTTCCATTCGATGCCAATTTAGGGTCAGCTCCCAAATAATATATCTCTATCCATTTCTGATATTTTTCCCGGGAAAACTCTCCGAAAATACTTTGCCATGAGCCCCACCAGGAAGGACGTGACAGAATATCCGAAAAAGAAATCTTCACTTCCTGCAAATTAGCGTAACCTGTTTCAAAATATTCATTCGGTTGAAGACGTAGCCCGATTTGCATCCATTGGTCACGTAAAATCAATGCCCGTTTAATGCGAATAGCCACTGTATCTGCAATTTTCCCGCTTTTAATACTTCTATTTTCCAAAACTTCCGGATTCCAAAGGTCGGAAGTGGCAGTCGTTTTCTCATCGACCAATTCAAGCGTATACGGGCAATCTTTCATGGCAGGCACTCCGATTTTTTTCACGACCACATGAATAATCGTATCTTTCACCGAAAGATCATCCAAGGCAAACGAATAAGCAATGCTATCCACACGGGAATCTGTTTCCCTACCGAAATTATCCAACACATAAGGAATATCAATGTAAATATAGTCTTTCGCCTTATCGTAAGCATCAATATCCTCCTGCTGGCAGGAAACAGACAAAAGGCATCCGAAAACTATCAACCAACTGTATAAATGTTTTTTCATAATACTTTCTTTTTTGAAAATTATTGATTACCGGCAGGTTTCTCTATACCGGTAAATTCATATTCATCATCCGGAATAGGAATAACAAACCGGGCATCACTTGCTTCAACGACAACACCCTGACGCACATAAATATCTTTAAAAAGCCGTTTATACATAGCAAACATACGTCCTTCACCTATAAAATCCTTTCGGGCTTCACGCACCAAATACTCAAGTAGCGTTTCATCATCCAGCGGACCTTCCAGTTCAGGCAAGTTGCGGGTGACACGTACTTTATTCAAATACTGCAAGGCAAGCTCATTATCTTTTCCGATTTGTGACTCGCAAGCGATATAATACACTTCGGATATACGCATAATGGACACCTCCGGATTATAAGCTGCTTCCATATTCACACGCTCTTCCGCTTCATGGTATTTGGTAAAATTATAAGCTCCGGTCTCCTCATCTTTAACAAACCAATAGATAAAACGATTATCTGCTCCTGTCCCGTCAGGTGCACGGTTATAAGTGCCGTTAAGCCAAATATTGAGCTGATTGACACTAAGTACCAATGAAGAATTGGCACTTGTTCCCTTGCCCTCCATATCAAACAAAGCATACGTCATATCATACAAATCGTTCACATAAAAAGAACCCAACATCTCCGTAGAATAATTATTGACACGGGATGCAGATGAACCCATGATATTCTCTTTATCCACCAAAGAAATAATGTTTTCCGATTCCGTCAATATCCGTTCGGCATAGATATAAGCAGCATCAGGATTTTTCCGTAACATCTCCAATCGGGCAAGCAATCCCAATGTACAGAAATAATTCATACGTGCCCCGCGATAATTCAGCACATCTTCATAATCAATGATACTCGTATTCAAATCGCCCCGGCGTCCATTTTCCCGGATAGGATCATTTGCCAATAATTCTGCCGCACGGCTCAAATCTTCAGCAGCTTTCTGCAAAACCACTTCACCACTATCAAACTCCCGGCTGATATTGCTATATTCTGTACGATAAGCAATTGCCGGCTTTTGCAAATCGGCTGTGGTATGGATAACCGGACCGTACAACTCAAAGAGTAACAAATGAGCAAGAGCACGTAAACCATGTGCCTCCCCCAACAACAAATCGTAATTCGATATCTTCCCGCTGTGAGGTGAAGAATATTCAATAAACGCATTACACTGCGCTATTACATAATAAAGGTCTCCCCATATATTCCCGAAAGTATTCACTGCCACAGACGATTTATAATCATAGGTGGATACATTATAAAACTGATGGGAAGTATTCGTAGAAAAATCCCAATACTGAGCCAATATATCAACAATGCCGTAAGTCAGATTCCGGCCATATAAATTACTGCCCGAAAAAGTATAATAAACTCCGCCGAGTGCAGCATTACATCCTTTGGTCGTCGCATATAAATCCTCGGCTTCCACCTGTCCTTGCGGATTTACATTCAGCCAGTCATTGCACGAGGTGAAGCACAACAGCAGGCTAATTATCGAAAACAAATAATATTTTTTCATCGTATTTCGTTTCATAAATTAGATACCGATATTTAAACCAAACACAAAACTACGTGCAAACGGATAACTCAAACCACGTTCCTGTTTAATTGTCGAACAATGTAACAAATCATTCATATAAAATGACAAACGCACAGAACTCAGTCTCAAATGCTGTACCCATTCTCTCTTTACATCATAAGACAAAGAAAGCGATGTAAATTTCAGGTAATTATTATGCTGTACAAAACGGGTGGAAATATACGTCTGATTATAATTGCGTATATTTCGATAAAGGGCATATTGTCCTTCCTCCTGCCAACGGTCATACAACACCCGACGGTCGGCATTATTGGCAGGATTAGCACCTTCTACCCTGGAAGACAAAGTGGTATTATACAACTCTCCGCCTATGCTATATTGAAATACTGCATTCAGATTAAATCCTTTCCAATAAAGATTAGTGGAAATATTTCCGAAAAGATCCGGTTCAGTATCCCCGCACAATACCTTATCAGAAGCATCCCATGTATAAGTCAGCGTTCCATCTTTTTTCACATACACTTCCTGTCCGGTTCCCGGGTCAATACCCAAAGAAGGAACTGCCTTGATGGATGTCAGCGATTCACCCTCCTCATACACATTTCCGGGAGTAAAAGTAGCCAGATTGTTCCGCTCATTTAAATTTTTCAATTGATTGGAAATCTTATTCAACTTATTCCGGTTCTGTGAAGCCTGAAAAGACATGCGCCACTCCAAATCATGCTGCTCACTGCGAACCGGAGAACCGGACAGTGATACTTCCCAACCACGGTTTTCAATTTCCCCCAAATTACTTGTAAACATATTCCCCGGAAAACCCAAAGAAGGAGCTACCGTTATTTCAGCCAGCATACCATCCGTTTTTTTATAATAATAATTAAACGTCATTGCCAGCCGATTTTTCCACATCCCCAAATCAATACCCACATTCGTCGTATATTGATTTTGCCATTTCAAATCCTTATTACCATACCCCATCAAAGTAGAAGTTATCAATGTATTGTACAAACGTCCTGTCTGATATTGGTACATTGTTTTGGCCTGATACGCCTGAAACTCCTGATTACCGGTCACACCGTAAGAAGCACGCACTTTCAACATATCCAGAAAAGAACTTGCCGACCAGAAATGCTCCTTGTGAATATTCCATCCGCCCCCAACACTCCAGAAAGGTGCCCATCGTTTATCAGCCCCAAACAAAGAAGAACCGTCATAACGTCCGGAGAGATCTAAGAAAAAGCGATTATCATAAATATAATTGAAGTTCGCCAACAAACCGATACTACGTGTTGTACTCTCCGAACTGGACGGACGGGAATTTTCCAAAAACTGAATGGCAAACGCTGCATCCGAATAACGGTCGTCAGCAAAGCCGCTTGCCGTAAACGAATAGGTCTCCCGTTGATTCTGTCCGATTTCCGCTCCCGCTCCGAAAAACAACATGTGCTTATCAGCCAACAACTTATTATAATTAGCCGTTAGTTTACCGGTATAATTCAAATACTTGCCGGCTCCCAACGTAAGACGCCCTCTATCCTCAATATCAGCAGCCACATAGGTAACCTCATACGTATAAGGGTCCGTCTTTGGTGTCATAAATTCGGAAGAAAACGGGGAACGATAATTCTCACTACGTGTATTACCTTTCTCCACCCGGAATTGTCCGATTAATCTCCACCCTTTTCCGACAATCCAATCTGCACTCAAATTATCAGCGAAATATTCATCGTAATTATCCGAACGATTAGGTAAAGAAGCATTGTACAAAGGATTAGCAGTTCCGTCAATCAGCGTCGGAGCCAGCTCTCCATTTTCCCGCCAGGGACATTCATATGGGTTAGCCATAGCATAACTGTTGAAACTTCCATAAGGCGAATCATAAGAATGCATATTGGAATAAGTCGCATAATTACGGATAACCAATTTTTCCTTTATACGATATTGCAAACTAAACCCAAAGCCATAACGGTCACGCCCTGAACCTTTCATCACGCCGTTGTTCTTATCATAAAAACCATCAAGGCTGTAAAGTACATTCTCTGCTCCTCCTTCCACCATCAATGAATGACTATGACTAAAAGCATTGTGTACCGGCTGTGCCAACCAATCGGTATTGACACCCTCTTGTACATTTTTATACTTCCGGTAATACAATTCTTCCCGGGCGTAAGTATTTAATAAATCATCCTTAATTGGATCATACAATCCCGCCCGCTTCTCATATTCCAATTTTTCGGCAGCATTCATCAGGTCATAATCAGTCAAATCGGCAATCTCAACAGAAGGTTTGAAATCATATGTCAAACGCAATTGCCCTGGTTTGGGCTTCACCGTTTCAACGACAACGACTCCGTTTGCAGCCCGCGAACCATAAAGAATAGTAGCAGAAGCATCCTTCAGGATAGTTATGCTCTCTATACGATTTACATCCATATCATACACCTTCTGGATGGAACTTTCAAAACCATCTACGATAAATAAAGGAGCCGAAGAACCTTCTTGGAACGAACCCTTGCCACGAATAGTGAAATCCGGCAATACATTCGGGTTTGAACCGGCAGCATTATTGTCATTAATTTTAAAACCGGCATCCAGTGCACTCAAGGTTGTAAATAAATTGGACGTATGCACTTTTTGTAAATCCTCTTTCTTAATAGTCGTAACAGCACCGGCAAAACCCTCCGTCTTGCGTGTAAAATAACCGTTTACCACCACTTCATCCATCTGCTGTGTATTCTCCTCCATTACAACATCTAAAGCCTTCTGTCCCGCATATTTCACTTCCTGCGTCTTCATTCCCACAAATGAAAACAACAATACCGGTTCCGCTACATCCGGCAATGTCAATGAATAATTACCTCCGGCATCCGTCATCACGCCAATTGAAGTCCCTTTAATGATGACCGTCACTCCTGGCATAGGACCGTTTTTATCCGATACTTTCCCCTTAATGGTTACACCTTTCACATCCTGAGGCCCTATCGTCTGTCTGGGCACAATAAAAATCACCTCGTTTTCATACCGACATTCCAACTCAGTATCTCCAAACACATCTGCCAATACATCTGCCAACTTTTTTCTTTCAGCCTGCACATGGATAGCCGGCAACTTACTGACATGCTTCTCATTAAAAACAAACTGCACTCCCGTTTGCTTGCGGATTTCTTTGAACAATGTCCGCACATTCCCCCCGTGCAGATTCAACGTCACCAACTGGTCCTGCGAATAACTACGGGCATTTCCCCCCATGACGAAAACCAGCATGAAAAACGCAAATAATTTCATCACGTTCAAAATTTTCATAAATTTGTAATTAGAATTCAACAATAGACAACATCACCCTGAGAAAGTCTTGTTGTCTGTTTATTCACACCTGCAGGAAAAGATGGTGAAACGTCTTTTCCTGTTTTATTTTACAACTATCGTCCTTCCTTTTATCTCAAAACGCACCTCCGAAATCTGTTCAAAATAATACAACAACGAACGGATTTCTCTATAACGCGTCATCTCTCCCGACAAACATTCCTGCCGGACAGCTTCACGGGTATAAAAAACATCCACATCATACCAACGGGACAATTGTTCCATAATGTTTTCCAATGTCTGATTTTCAAAAACAAAATTTCCATCCTTCCAGGCAGTATAAACATAGACATCCACCTCATCTACCCGGATTTCCCGTTCACTTTTTAAAACCGTACCCCTTTGTCCCGGCCTCAAGTTTATTTTATCAGTTACATTCGACACATTTACACTACCCTCTACTAATACCGCCTCCACCCTATCAGAATTATAACTATTGACATTAAAAGCTGTTCCCAGCACTTCAATTTGCACCTCTCCCGTCCAAACAACAAAAGGCTTGTTTTTATCCTGTCGTACCTCAAAATAAGCCTCTCCACTCAAATAAACCTCCCGTCGATTTTCAGTAAAAGAAACAGGATAACGAAATTCCGTCCCCGCATTCAGCCACACCCGCGTACCATCAGCTAAAACAATGGAATACTCTCCCCCCAACGGAGTAATCACCGTATTATACAATAATTCAGTCTGTTCTTCCCCCGAAACAGCATAATTCACGGCCCCGTTTGTATCTATGAATATGGTCATCCCGTTTGCTTCCGTCAATTGACAATCATTTCCATTTAGCACCACACTTTCACCCGATGACAATATCAATTGAGCTTGCCGTTCTCCCCACACACCCGATACAGTCTCCAAAGGCATCTCTTTTTGCAAAGAATTCAGCATATAAAACGAACCTAAACTCAATACACACACCGCCGCCATCCATACCGACAACCGCCGGAGTACCCGCATTCGTATCCTGCGTTTCATCAGTACAGCTGTCCCTTTTATCAATCCGGAACGCATACCCCAGCGCATCCTCAAAAATTCTCTCCGAAATTCTGCAAAATAAGTCCTGTTTGCCTCGCTTTCTTCTATCCACGCCTCCACATCTTCCATTTCTTTCAACGAAAGCTCCCCCGACAAATAGTCATACAATAATACATCTTTTTGTTCCTGTTCCATGATTCACTGTCTTCAATATATAGACAGTAAACATTTAAAAACGGTTGAATGATTTTTTAACTTTTTTCAAGAAAAAAAGGAAAAAAATTCCACTGTAAACAGAAAACTCTTTTCTCAAGGTTTTTAATGAATTCACCAATAAGGTCTTAACCGTGGCAATGGAGATACCGTATTTTTCTGCCACTTCTTTATATTTCAGATTTTCCAAATAAACACTCTTAACCACTTCCCGGCTTCTTTCCGGCAACCTCTCCAATGCTTCCCGAACTTTCTCCATCATCTGGTCCCTCAAATCATCATACTCTTCCGACACTCCTACGGGAATTGCAATCTCACCCACCCGCCGCAACAGGTCCGTTTTCTCCAGACTATTCAATGCCCGGTTACGCACACCTACATAAAGATAGTTCCTCAAACACACAGGTTGGACATTTTGTAACATCTCTTTTTCCCACAACCTGATAAAAAATTCCTGTACCAGATTCTCTGCAGCATTCATATCATGGATAAACGTATCTGCCCATACTACCAAAGACCGGTAATATTTCTCAAAAAGATATTCCATTCCATTTTTCTCTTTGCGCTTAATCAAAAGGCAGATGGTTTCATCAGACCACATATATGAGTACTAACCGAATTGCAGAAATTAATTATGTTACAATTATAAAATATTCTATCGAAAGTGACAAATCCTGTTACGGATATTTTATTTTGCAAAACCGAAATAAAAAGATTTTTTTCTCCCACACATGCAGTTCCGATGAAATCAGCAAAAAGGTTCTCTGAAGATTGGATAAAAGGATACAATGAATATCAAAAAGAATACGTACCTTTGTTATCGAACGGAAATATCCGCAAGGATGATTACGTTTATGTTGACAAATTGGAGAAAAGCCGGTGTGCAGATATGTTGTATGAGCAAGTCCGGCACGACGGGAAGGTTCTTTACCAGAATATGATTTTCATAGTCACAAAGTTGAGGGGCTTCTATATAAAAGCGGAAAATGAATACTCATGAACAATATATGCGGAAAGCCCTGGACGAAGCAGCAGAGGGAGCAGCAGAGGGAGAAATTCCGGTAGGGGTAATCGTAGTATGCAAAGGCAGAATCATTGCCCGTGCGCACAATAAGACAGAAAAACTGAACGATGTAACGGCTCACGCGGAAATGATAGCCACAACGATGGCTGCAGCGTACTTGGGAGGAAAATATCTGAATGAATGTACAATGTACGTTACGATGGAGCCATGTACAATGTGTGCAGGCGCATTGGCATGGGCACAATTGGGCGAATTAATAATCGGCGCACCCGACCCGCACAGGGGGTATTCGCGTCTGTCTCCTGTTCCCCTGCATCCGCGCACCAAGGTGGTCACAGGAATCCTTGCCGGAGAATGCAGTGAATTGGTAAAACAGTTTTTCAAAAAACGGCGGTAAATTTCAATCCCGAGATCCGATATCTGCCCATTTCTTCAATTCTTCCCAATAACAGGGGAAAGACTTGGTCACCACCCGGCCATCACAAACAATCAACCCGGGAAATTTGAGGGCAGCCGGAGCAAAAGCCATTGCCATCCGGTGATCATGATAAGTATGAATTTCCGGACAAAAAACTGGTGGCATCTTCTCTCCCTGCCAAATCAATCGGTTATCCCCATCAGCTCTCAAAATATATCCTAATTTGGCCAATTCTTCCGTCAAAGCCTTAATCCGGTCAGTTTCTTTAATTCTCAACGTTTCCACTCCGCTAAAATGAAAGGGAATATCCAACATACAACAAGCCACCGCAAATGACTGCACTAAATCCGGCATTTCTACAAAATCATATTCCAATCCGGAAATCTGCGGATGCTTTTTCCTCAAAACAACCCCTTCACGGGTATACTGAGTCAAAATTCCTAATTTTTCCCAAAGTCCAACCTGCCGGGCATCTCCCTGTACACTTTCAGGCTGCAATCCCGGAAGGTGTATCTCTCCGCCATCTGCAACAGTCAATAACTCATAAAAATAAGAGGCTGCACTCCAGTCGGATTCTACCCGGAAACGAACAGGTCTGTAAGGGACAGGAGCAATCCGGACCAATGCCCCTTCCCGCACCACCTCCGCTCCGAAATCACGCATGATGCGAACCGTCATATCAATATAGGCTCCGGACACAACTTTTCCAGCCAAACGGAGAAGTAACCCCTCTTTCATGTATGGAGCCACCATCATCAGCGCAGAAATATACTGACTACTGACAGAAGCCGGTATTTCCAACTCACCCCCCACCAAAAGAGAACCATAAATCCGCAAAGGAGGATATCCTGACTTTTCCGTATACTCTATCCGTGCTCCCAAATGATTCAACGCTTCCACCAAATTTTCTATTGGCCTTTGCTTCATTCGTTCAGAACCTGTAATTTCCCACTTCCCAATAATCCGGGAAAGAAAAGCCGTCAAAAAACGCATAGCCGTACCTGCGTGTCCGATATCAAATCGATTGCTGTCCGAATTCAGCACCCGGAATATACAATCAGTATCATCACAATTCGCTAAATTATCAACAGGTAATTCACTATTTGCCAAAGCATTAATAATCAATACCCGATTAGATATACTTTTAGAAGCCGGTAAATTTACCCGGCCATTTATCTGCTTATTTTTAAAATTAAGGGATACATTCATCTGAATCAATTCCAGACTCTAAAAACGCACAATTTAAATTTGCTCCAGGGCCTCCAGAATTTCTTCCCGGCTGCAATATTGATCGGCTTCAACTTCTCCGGGACAACTCAACAAAGTAAAATTCACTCCGTCATGTTCATTTTTCTTATCATGCAACATTAATTCATAAAGCTCTTCCGACTCATTCACAGGATGATAAACCGGATATTTTTCCAAAATAAATCTCCGGACAGCTTCATAATGTTTTTTATCAAATCCCATCTTTTTTACAGAAAGATAAAGCTCAGCAATTAAACCATAAGCAACAGCATCACCATGATAAATTTCAAGATTCTTTTTAATAGCAATACTTTCTATTGCATGCCCCACCGTATGTCCCAGATTTAACGCTTTACGTAATCCTTTTTCGCGCGGGTCTCCCTGTACAATGGCAGCTTTTATTGCGACAGATGCTTTAATTAAAGACAAAAAATCTTCACCCGAAACCTGCGACAGATCGGCATCCATAATTTCCGCCAACTGCTCTTCGCCAGCCAGCAAGGCATGTTTCAGCATTTCCGCAAAACCAGATAACAACTGACGCTCAGGTAAGGTACTCAGAAAATGACTATCAATAAACACCCATTCCGGCATTGAAAACGTCCCGATTTCGTTTTTTAAACCATCAAAATTAATTCCGGTTTTCCCTCCCACAGAAGCATCCACCTGCGCCAATAAGGTTGTGGGTATATTAAAAAAACGGATTCCGCGCTTAAAACAAGAAGCAGCAAATCCGCCAATATCCGTTATCAAACCACCTCCGATATTTATCAAAACCGAATTACGGCGGGCACTGCAAGCCGACAATGTATGCCAAATCAACGCCACACTATCCAGACACTTATTATGTTCTCCCTCCGCAATTGTAATCACATGCTCCCCCGGTACATATCCCATATTCAACCGCTCCATACAATAATTACGGCTATTGTTATCCACTAACACAAAAACATCTGAAGCAGAAACACTTTCCAGCTTATTTCGCAATTCAGCACTGGCTTCCCGGGTAAAAACAATATTATTCATTCTGCATAAATTTTGACAAATTTAAAAAGTAAAAATCAAATAACCAACAAGTTTAAAGGACTCCATCCCTTGGTTTTTAATTAAAATTTTATAAATTTATGGTGATTTAAACCCATCTTTTATGAAAATTGACAGCTCAGCCCGGACACAAGTTGCAGTAAGCCTGATTCCCCGTCTAAACAGTAATTTCTGCCTTCCCCTGTTTGAAAGATGCGGAGGTATAGAAGGCTATTTTCTTGAAAGCGACAAAGCACTAAACGCAATCTACCAGGAATTAAATATTTCCGCCAACCTTTTCGACCGTCAAAAAGCACTCCGGGAAGCAGACAAAGAATTGGAACAAATAGACAAGCATGACATCCGGATTTGTTCCGCAGAAAACAATACTTACCCGGACTTGCTCAGACAATGCGAAGATGCTCCTCTGGTTTTCTATTATAAAGGAAATATCAAAACAGTAGCAAAAACAACATTTTTAGCCATCGTAGGAACACGTCACGCTTCCGTCAGGTGTCAAAACAAAGTAACTTCTACCTTGGACGAACTCAGTCAGACAGGACATCACTTTATCATAGTCAGCGGCCTCGCTTACGGTATTGATGCTTCAGCCCACCGGGCCAGTTTAAAATCCGGCCTGAGAACTTTTGCCGTTTTAGGCCATGGTTTACACATGATTTATCCGGCTTCTCACAAAAAAATGGCAGAAAATATTCTCCAGGCCGACGGAGCTCTAATCAGCGAATTTCCTTGCATCACCTCTATCCACCCCAGCAATTTTCTACGCCGGAACCGTATTATTGCCGGCCTATGCCATGCAACCCTCATTGCCGAATCTGCAGAAAAAGGAGGAGCTATGTCCACAGCACATATAGCTTCATCTTACAACAGAGAGGTCATGGCTTTTCCGGGCAGATCCGATGATAAATATTCAGCAGGGTGTAACCGGCTTATTAAAGAAAATATAGCAGCTCTCGTTGACAATGCCACAGATATTATCCATGCACTAAACATCCCTCTAACGCATATCCAGATAAATCAACAACCTCCTGACCTTTTTCATATGAATGATAAAACAAATCTTTTAATAAACTTAATTGGAAAAAAAGAAGAAATTACCCTGGATGAACTCATCCTATTAACCTCCATTTCTCAAGGAGAACTGTCTGCCCTTTTATTACAATTAGAGCTGGAAAACAAAATCCTGTCCTTACCGGGAAAACGGTACACCTTAAAAAATTAACACATTTCATCAGGTTAACTTGCTCATAATAACAGATTATCAATAAGAAGCCCCGCATAACTATCAATCTGAAACAAAAGTGACCCGCATTAGTAAAAAATTAACTAGAAAAAGTTTTGATATCGTAAATAATTAGATAATTTTGACATCCGAAAACGTTTGAACAACTCATATTAAAAATTATACAAATGAGACCAGAAATAAAAGAATTCATGGATGCCTTAAAGGCAAAAACAGTAGGTGAAGCTGAGTTCCACCAAGCTGTAGAAGAAGTTATTGAAACTGTATGGGATACCTATCAGGCAAATCCGAAATACAAAGCCAATAAGATTCTTGAAAAAATGGTAGAACCTGAAAGAGTAATCATGTTCCGGGTTCCATGGATTGACGACAAAGGTGAAGTGCAAATCAACCGTGGCTACCGTGTGCAATTCAATAGTGCCATCGGACCGTACAAAGGAGGTTTACGTTTCCATCCGTCAGTAACACTTGGCGGTTTGAAATTCTTAGGATTCGAGCAGACTTTCAAAAATTCTCTGACAACCTTACCGATGGGTGGTGGTAAAGGTGGTTCCGACTTCAATCCCAAAGGAAAATCAGACAATGAAGTAATGCGTTTCTGTCAAAGTTTTATGACTGAACTTTGCAAACACATTGGTCCGGACACTGACGTACCTGCCGGTGACATCGGTGTTGGCGGACGTGAAATCGGTTACCTGTTCGGACAATATAAGAGAATCCGTAATGAATTTGTTGGTGTACTGACCGGTAAAAACAGAGAATTTGGTGGTTCACGTGTACGTCCGGAAGCTACTGGTTACGGAACGGTTTATTTCGCACAACACATGCTGAAAGAAAAAGGCCAGGACATCAAAGGCAAAACAGTTGCAATCTCCGGATTCGGTAACGTAGCTTGGGGTGCAGCACAGAAACTCGTTCAACTGGGAGCCAAATTAGTAACTATTTCAGGACCGGACGGGTATATCTACGATGAAAAAGGTATTACTCAGGAAGGTGTAAACTATATGCTTGAACTGCGTGCCAGCAACAATGACGTAGTAGAGCCGTATGCAGCTAAATTCGGTGCTAAATTCTTCGCTAAGAAAAAACCGTGGGAAGTAAAATGCGACCTCGCATTCCCGTGTGCAATTCAGAATGAATTAAACGAAGAAGATGCTAAACAACTGGTTGCTAACGGCTGTCAAATGGTAGTAGAAACTTCCAACATGGGATGTACTGCCGAAGCTGTCCGTTATCTGAACTCTCATATTTCTTTTGCTCCGGGAAAAGCGGCTAACGCCGGTGGTGTTGCTGTTTCAGGTTTGGAAATGAGCCAAAACTCCATGCGTTACAGCTGGACCGCAGAAGAAGTAGACCAGAAATTGTCACAAATCATGAAAGATATCCACGACACTTGCGTTAAATTCGGTAAGGATGGTGATAAAATCGATTATGTGAAAGGAGCCAATATCGGTGGCTTTATCAAAGTTGCCGAAGCTATGTGTGCTCAAGGTCACGTATAAAAAGCAAAATGCTCATAAGTTTTTAGTAAAAAGCGTACATTGAAAAATGTACGCTTTTTCAGTATTTCCGTTCCGGAAAACCTTCATAAACTTAAAAACTCTACACCCTTATGTTCATAGACACACACTCCCACATCTACGAAGAGGAATTCCGGGAAGACCGGGAAGAAGTCATCCGGCGGGCAAAAGAAGCAAAAGTAAATTATATCATCCTCCCGGACATAGACAGCCAATCCCGCAAACGTATGTTAGAACTGGAAGCACAACATCCGGATATGCTGTTTTCAACAGCAGGCCTGCATCCTACTTCAGTAAACGAAGACTATAAAGACGAATTGAAAAAAGTAGAGAAAGAATTGGGAGCACATAAATATTATGGCATAGGGGAATGTGGGATTGACCTTTATTGGGACAAGACTTATTACAAAGAACAATTAAACGCATTTTCCCATCAATTAGGATTAGCCAAAGAAACCGGTTTACCTGTAATTATCCACTCCCGGGATTCGTTGGATGAGATTTTCAAAGCATTGAAACCATATCCTTATATAAAAGGTATTTTCCATTGTTTTCCAGGCAATACAGAAGAAGCACGCCGTGCTATCGGTTCTGGCTTCCTGCTCGGTATCGGAGGTGTCGTGACTTTCAAAAACAATCAAATGGCAAACGTCATCCGCGAGATAGGAACAACCCATATAGTTTTGGAAACAGATTCTCCCTACCTGGCTCCTGTTCCTCACCGCGGGAAACGCAACGAAAGTAGTTACATTCCGTTAATAGCCCAAAAAATTGCAGAAATCACAGGAGAAGCATGCAAAATAATTGAAGAAACGACAACACTGAATGCAATGAATTTATTTAATTTGCAAGTTAAAAGAGAAGAAGACAAGAAACCGGAAATGATATAATATACAATCAAAATGGCAGCAAAATCAGTTCTAATCATATATACAGGCGGGACCATCGGCATGGTCAATGACCCGGAGACGGGTGCTTTATGTCCGTTCAACTTTGAACGGATAGCCAAAACCGTACCGGAAATCAAAGAATTCGGATTTTCCATAGACAGCTATACTTTACCGGAAATCATCGACTCTTCCGACTTAAAACCTGCTCTTTGGGCAGAACTCTGTGAGATTATATTGGAAAATTATGATAAATACAACGGATTCGTCATTTTACATGGTACAGATACAATGGCTTATTCCGCTTCGGCACTCAGTTTTATGCTCAACAATTTAACCAAACCGGTTGTATTTACAGGGTCACAATTACCCATAGGTACCATCCGTACCGATGGAAGAGAAAATCTGGTCGCAGCTCTGGAGATAGCAGCAGCGACCATCGAAGATAAAGCTGTAGTTCCGGAAGTGTCCATTCTATTCGGAGCAAAATTGTTCCGTGGCAACCGGACAACAAAGATAAACGCAGAAAGTTTCAATGCATTCCAGGCTTTCAATTATCCCCCGTTAGCTGAAATCGGAATTCACATTCATTACAACTACGGAGCAATAAATTATTCTCCCCGGCCAAAGCCCATCTCAGCTTTCACAGAAATGGACACCAATATTGCCATTCTGCAACTTTTCCCCGGAATACAAACGGGATTGATAGATGCGGTAATCAATACTCCCGGACTGAAAGGACTGATACTGGAAACATATGGTTCCGGAAATGCTCCCACAGACAATTGTTTCCTGAACAAAATCAAAGAAGCATCTGAAAAAGGAATTATCATTTACAACGTCACCCAATGTCAGGGCGGTACAGTGGAAATGGGACGTTATGAAACCAGTCGAAAACTTTTAAAATATGGAGTATCAAGTGGTTACGACATTACCACAGAAGCAGCAGTATGTAAAATGATGCATCTCCTGGCCAAATATCCGTCACTTAATGAAGTAAAAAAATACTTAAATTCATCCATAAAAGGAGAAATAACGGTGAATCATATTGGGTTTTAACATTTTTTTTGTACCTTGCCGCGTCTTTTGATACGTTCTGTAAAAAAACAAAGGTTTGCAGAAAGGCAACAAAGATTAGAGAGTTAAATTTTAATTATTTATAAACTAAAAATCAGTTAAAGAGATCATGAGAAAATTATTTGCACTAATAGCAGTTTTAAGCATGCTTACTATTGGAGCATCAAAACTAATTGCTCAGGAAGAAGAAGCTGCAGCACCTGCAGAACAGACAGAACAAATTACCACTTCTTCAATTACAGATGAGGAAGACATTGAAAGTACTTCAATGCATGCTGCTATCAAACAGAAATTCATTGAAGGTGGTGCTGGGTTTATGGCTGCTGTAGTATTGTGTCTGATTTTCGGTTTGGCCATTGCAATCGAAAGAGTTATTTATCTGAACCTTTCAGATACCAACACAAAAAAATTCATTGCAGGTTTTGAAGATGCTTTAAACAATGGCGGTATTGAAGTAGCAAAAGATTATTGCCGTAATACCCGTGGACCGATAGCAAGTATTTTCTATCAAGGACTGGAACGTTACGACCAAGGCATAGATATGGTAGAAAAATCTGTAGTATCTTACGGTTCTGTACAAATGGGGCTCATGGAAAAAGGATTAACCTGGATTGGTCTGTTTATCGCTTTGGCTCCTATGTTGGGATTCTTGGGAACGGTAATCGGTATGATCGAGGCTTTCGACCAAATTCAGGCTGCCGGTGATATGAGTCCGGCATTGGTTGCAGGAGGTATCAAAGTTGCATTGATTACAACCGTAGGTGGTTTGATTGTTGCAATGATTCTGCAGGTATTTTATAACTATTGTGTTGCAAAAGTAGAAGGCATCGTAAACAATATGGAAGATGCTTCTGTAAGCATGTTAGATATTCTGGTAAAATACGAGCAAAAAAATAAATAAACCATGAATAGTAAGAAAATATTAAATATACTAACAATTGTAATGTTTGTCATTACAGCAGTGTTGTTAGGGTTGTTTATGTTTGGGGGGAAAGTGCCCAATCAGCTCTACACCACACCTGTATATACATCAACATTATTAAATTGGGCATATATCCTGTTTGGTATAGCTATCATTGCTGCTATTATTTTCCCGATTATTCGTCTGTTCAGCCGTCCGAAACAAGCCATGAAAAGCTTCATCGGATTAGCAGTCGTTGTCGTAGTAGTATTGATTGCTTATGCAATGGCTGATGGTACTCCGATGAAAATCATAGGTTACAATGGTCCGGACAATGTGCCGTCCATGTTGATTCTTTCAGATACCATTATTTATACGATGTATATCCTCTTTGCAGGAACAATCCTCGCAATTATAGGAACTGAAATTTACAGAAGAGTGAAATAATCCTATTCCCCTCCTGGGGAATAGATTAATAATGTTAAAGGAATATGGCAAAGAAAACACCAGAAATTAATGCCACTTCGACTGCCGACATCGCATTCTTGTTGCTTGTATTCTTCTTGGCTACAACAACGATGAATGTGGATTCCGGTCTTTATCGGAGACTTCCGCCTTATCAACCAGAAAATCAAAAAGCACCTGAGGTTGCCAAAAGAAATATCTTGCAAATTCTGGTAAACCAGAATGATATGGTGATGATAAATGATAGTCCGGCGGATGTCAATACGATAAAAGACAGAACTATAGAATTCATCCTTAATCCGGGTAACAGAAGCGATTTACCTTCCAAAGAGATAAAAACCATTGAGTTATTCGGTCCGGTTGAAGTTTCTAAAGGTCTTATTTCATTGAAAAGTGACCGGGGTACATCTTATAAAGTATATGTAGCAGTACAGGACCAGCTCACCGCCGCTTTCAATGAGATGAGAAATATGAAAGCAAACGAGAAATGGGGCAAAAATTTCAATGAATTGACTACGGAACAACAGGAAGCAGTAAAGGATGTAATACCAATGCTGGTTTCGGAGGCTGAACCAAACGTTATAGGAGGGAAAAAATAATGGCAAAATTTAAAAAAGACGGAAAAAGAGAGACGCCCGCAATTTCTACGGCATCTTTACCTGATATCGTATTTATGTTGCTATTCTTTTTCATGGTGAGTACAACCATGCGCGAAGTATCCTTGATGGTAGAAAATGGTATGCCCGAAGCAACCCAAACCATTAAATTGGAAAAAAAGGCTTTGGTAAGTAATATTTACGTAGGAAAACCCAAAGACCAATATCAGGGTGCTTATGGTACGGAGCCCAGAATCCAGTTGAATGACCGTTTTGCTACAATTGCAGAATTACAGGCTTTTGTTGCATCAGAACGTGAAAGCAGAAAAGAAGAAGATAGGAACAGCATTACAAACAACCTGAAAATTGATCAGGACGTAACAATGGGAATTGTTACGGATATCAAACAGGAATTACGTAAAGCCAACTCTCTAAGGGTGAACTACGGTAGTAGAAAAAAAGCTACCAGATAATCCAAAAAAAATAAGAAAATAAAAGGGAAACTATGAGTTTCCCTTTTATTTTTTATTATCTTTGCAGCGTAATTGGTTCCGTAGTTCAATGGATAGAATGAAGGATTCCGGTTCCTTTGATTGGGGTTCGAGTCCCCACGGGATCACAAGAAAAAAGAGACTGAATAACAAAAGTTATCAGTCTCTTTTTGTTTCTCATTATTTTTATTCCCACAATTCGGTCAATTATCCCGGCAAGGCAATTCAAAAAATTCCGTTAGATTTCTTCATCATTTCTTTTACTTCCGGTACAAACTAAAGAAATCTCAAAATCATTGCAAATGATTTGGGAATGCCATAGATTTTAACGAATATTGTAACCGGAATGTGCATTTTTCACACCAACTTGAAAATTCTCGATAAACATTTATAAAACAAAGTAACATGATGCGTAACATCACATTAGGTTTAGTATTATGCAGTCTGGTCATGCAAAGTTTTGGTATACAACCACCTTTAAAAGGATATACCTACGCTTCAACACAGACTCCGACAGGAAAAGAATGGGAATCCCCTGAAGATTTAGCTTTAAACAAAGAACAACCACGCGCATGGTTTTTCTCTTTCCAAGATTCCGAAAGTGCCCGGAAAGTCCTGCCGGAAAACAGTAAATACTGGCAATCCCTAAATGGTGAATGGAAATTCAATTGGGCTGCTGACCCGGATTCACGCCCAAAAGATTTTTATAAAACAAACTTCGACGTTTCGGCATGGGACAATATTCCGGTACCTTCAAACTGGAATATTTACGGCATCCAGAAAGACGGCAATCTGAAATATGGAGTACCCATCTATGTTAACCAACCTGTTATTTTCATGCATAGTGTAAAAGTAGATGACTGGCGTGGCGGCGTAATGCGCACCCCTCCGGTCAACTGGACAACCTACAAACACCGTAATGAAGTTGGCTCTTTCCGCCGGGATTTTGAAATCCCTCAAAACTGGGAAAATCGCGAAGTATTTATCAATTTTGACGGAGTAGATTCATTCTTCTATTTGTGGATTAACGGTCAATATGTCGGTTTCTCAAAAAACTCACGCAACGCAGCCTGCTTTAATATCACAAAATACCTCCAACCAGGTAAAAACACACTGGCAGTAGAAGTTTACCGTAGCTCTGACGGCTCTTTCCTTGAAGCACAAGATATGTTTCGTTTACCAGGAATCTACCGGAGTGTGGCTCTTTATTCCACACCCAAAATTCATATCCGAGACTTGGTAATAACACCTGATCTAGATGCCAGCTACACCGACGGAACTCTGACTATCGCTGCAGACATCCGTAACTCAGGGAAAAAAGCAGCTAAAAACCACAAAATAGTATACAGCCTTTATGCCAACAAACTATATTCCGATGAAAATACTTTGGTAACCGATGCAGGTACCAGTGCCACAATACCGACAATCAATGCCAGCCAAATACTGGAAGCAGAAAAAGCTGTCCTGAAAGTAAAAGCACCCCGGCAATGGTCTGCCGAAACTCCTTACCGATATACTTTAGTTGCAGAATTGAAAGACGCAAAAAACAAAACCATTGAAACCGTCTCTACTATTGTAGGATTCCGGAAAGTAGAAATTAAAGACACTCCGGCTTCAGCAGATGAATTCGGATTAGCAGGCCGCTATTATTATATCAATGGCAAAACAGTAAAACTCAAAGGAGTAAACCGTCATGAATCTAATCCGGAAGTAGGACATGCCATTACACGTGAAACAATGGAAAATGAGATTATGCTAATGAAACGGGCAAACATCAACCATGTCCGTAATTCACATTACCCAGATGCTCCCTACTGGTATTACCTTTGCAACAAATACGGTATTTATCTGGAAGACGAAGCAAATATCGAATCACACCAATATTATTACGGCACTGCTTCCCTTTCTCATCCGGCAGAATGGAAAGACGCCCATGTTGCCCGCGTAATGGAAATGGTACATAGTAATGTCAACAATCCTTCCATTGTAATCTGGTCATTAGGCAACGAAGCTGGTCCGGGTAAAAATTTTGTGGCTGCCTACGATGCACTGAAAAAATTCGACTCCTCCCGCCCGGTTCAATACGAACGTAATAATGCAATCGTAGACATGGGGTCCAATCAATACCCTTCCATCGGATGGGTAAAGGAAGCTGTCAAAGGACATTATGACATCAAATACCCATTTCACATTTCAGAATATGCCCATTCTATGGGAAATGCAGTAGGCAACCTCATTGACTATTGGACAGCTATAGAATCAACCAATTTCTTTTGCGGTGGTGCTATCTGGGATTGGGTAGATCAATCCATGTACAATTACGACAAGAAAACAGGAGAACGCTACCTGGCTTATGGGGGCGACTTCGGAGATACTCCCAATGATGGTCAATTTGTCATGAACGGAATTGTATTTGGCAATCTCGAACCTAAACCACAATACTATGAAGTCAAGAAAGTATACCAGCATATCGGCGTTAATGCTACCGATATTGAAAATGGTAAATTCAATATTTTCAACAAATATTACTTCAAAGACCTTTCTGATTATGACATCAAATGGTCTCTCTATGAAAACGGAAAAGAAATACAAACCGGAACAATAAACCCGGGTATTATTCCCGCACGGAACAATGCACAGGTAAAAATTCCCTACTCATATAACAATCTGAAAGAAGAAGCTGAATATTTTGCAAAAATCCAATTCTTATTAAAAAAAGACGCCCCTTGGGCCAAGAAAGGTTTTGTAACTGCAGAAGAACAATTTCTGATAAAAGAAGCAAACCGGCTGCCCCTCAACAAAATTACAGCTCAAGCCGGAAAATTGACAAAAGCGAACATCAGCAGCGACAAACCTCATATAAAAACCATAAAAGGCAACAACTTTGAAGTACAATTCGATTTAATGACAGGAACCATATACAGTCTGGCTTATAACAAAAAATCAGTTATTACAGCAGGAAATGGTCCGGAATTAGACGCTTTCCGTGCATTCACAAACAATGATAACTGGTTTTATTCCAGTTGGTTCGACCACGGTTTACATAACCTGAAACACAAAGCCACAGAAGCTACTGTTATCCCGAAACCTGACGGAACCATTGTACTGGCCTTCACCGTAGAATCTCAGGCTCCTAATGCCGGCAAAATTCTGGGAGGAACCAGTTCAGGTAAAAATAAAATTGAAGAATTGACAGAAAAGCCTTTCGGACCCAATGATTTCAAATTCACAACCAACCAGATATGGACTGTGTACCCGGATGGTTCCATTGAACTACAATCAAGTGTTACTTCAAACCGGCCTAATTTGGTACTTCCGCGCTTGGGTTATGTAATGAAAGTCCCGGAGAAATACAGCAATTTTTCCTACTATGGACGCGGACCGGTAGAAAATTATCCGGACCGGAAAACAGGACAATTCATTGAAGTGTACAACAGCACCGTAGCCGATGAATTTGTCCGGTTTCCAAAACCCCAGGATATGGGCAACCACGAAGACATACGCTGGTGTGCACTAACCAACAAGGAAGGGGAAGGGATTGTATTTATAGCAACCGGACGGCTTTCTGCATCCGCTCTGCCATACTCTGCCCTGGACCTGACGCTGGCTTCTCATCCTCATCAATTATCCAAATCAAGCAACACCTACCTCCATCTGGATGCAGCAGTAACCGGATTGGGAGGAAACAGTTGCGGTCAGGGCGGTCCGCTACTACCCGACCGTGTATTCGCCAACAACCACAACTTCGGTTTTATAATCCGTCCTGCAGGAAACGAATTGTCAACCATTGGCAATGTTGCACCTTCCGGAGAAATTCCTCTGTCCGTGACACGGAATGGAGCCGGTGTCGTTGAAATATCTTCTGCACGTAAAGATGCAGCCATTTATTACACAATTGGTAAAAGCAAAGCCCAGGAATATAAAGGACCTATCCCATTCCGGGAAGGAGGAGTAGTGACAGCATGGTTCAAAGATTCTCCGGAAATAAAAACCAGAATTTCATTTGAAAAAATTGAAAGTATCCAGACTGTCGTAATATATGCCAGCAGTCAGGAAGCCGGTGAAGGCAATGCTTCCAATCTTACAGACGGCAACCCGAATACCATCTGGCACACCATGTATTCTGTAACAGTTGCCAAATATCCGCACTGGGTTGACCTGGATGCCGGAGAAGCAAAAAACATCAAAGGATTTACTTATTTACCCCGTCAAAACGGTACCAATGGCAACATTAAAGACTATAGCATTCATGTCAGTATGGACGGTAAAACATGGGGAAATCCTATTCATAAAGGTACTTTTGACAACAATAACAAAGAAAAAAAGGTAGAATTTAGTAAACCTGTAAAAGCCCGCTACATTCGTTTCACAGCATTGAGCGAACAAAACGGACAAGACTTCGCTTCCGGTGCAGAAATCACCATCTTAGCCGAATAGAAGAAGTCATACATTAAAATGAATTTTTGCCGGATAAACATCTTTCCGATTCGGATGAATGAAACCTTTTCAGATTTCTGATTGACGAATCATTCGCCCATTTCTCCAAGATGCTCATCCGGCAAAATTTTGGCATAAATTTTTCCCTCCACTATACGATAAAATTATTTTATCTTTGGAAATAATTTTATTTCGTTATGCACAAAGAATCCCAATATACCAAATGGAAGATTATCATCGGCTACTCCCTGATTATTATTCTGAGCGTAATATCAGCCATACTCATCTACAAACAAATCATACGTTTCACTATCAATGAGGGACATCCGGACAATGTCAATCAAAAACTTTTCATTATCAGCAATACAATAACCGGACTGTATGAAGCTGAAGCACTGAGTAGTGCTTTTACCCAAACCGGCAACCAGAATTATTTCCGGAAGTTTACAGCTATCATACAAGAAACAAAAGAAAACATTGATACTTTAAGAGCATTAAGCCATCAAACCGACCAACAAATCCGGATTGATTCCATCCATATATTACTCGAAGAAAAAATCAAAAACCTACAGGAATTAGTCTGGGTAAAACAATCGTTCTCCCCGGAAGAATTCTATAACAAAGCTATTGCCAGCATTGCCGGAAAAGATTCATCCGAACAATATCACAATATCCGGCAACGTATGGTCACCCGGCTGGACACAACTTATGTCCTGACCCCTAAAGTGATAAAACGCTGGATATTCTCTAAAACAATAGTAGACACTGTTCCTCAAATTTCCCTTACTCATAAAATTGTAAGTGACACACTCAATGAAAATTATTCCACTCAAAACACAGATACTGTGGTCAATATCCTGAAAAATACCTGGAAAAACGTCCAGAGACAAACAGAAAATATCAACCGGAAAATCAATCAGAAAGAATATGCCCTGATCCGCCAAAGCACTAACATCACAGACCAACTGAAAAGAATGCTGAGAGAATACGAAAAAGAAGAAATCAACTATTCAGTACATAAACAGCAAAACCGAGAAAAAACCATCACTACAACAATCCGCATATCTGCCTGGATAACAGTTATTGCTATACTACTGGTTATTTTTTTCACTTTTTTCATCTTGCGGGATCTTTCCCGTAGCCAGCACTACCGCAAAGAACTGGAAAGTGCAAACCAATATACAGCACAACTACTGAAAAACCGGGAAAAAATGATCCTGACAGTGACACATGATATTAAATCCCCATTGAGTTCCATATTAGGCTACATTGAATTACTGAACAATATGCCCATCAATGACCGGCAACATTATTTTCTGAAAAATATGCAAGGTTCTTCAGAACACATCCTGAGCTTAATCAATAATCTCCTCGATTTATCCAAACTGGAAAATAATAAAATGCCGATAGAAGAAATTGTATTTAATCCGGCACTTCTTTTCCGGGAAATCACAGACAATTTTCTCCCATTAGCCCAAAACAAGCAATTGCAACTGACTGCAAAATTCAGCGAAGATTTAAACAGAAGCTACCGGGGAGATGCCCTGCGCATTCGCCAGATTATCACAAATATTTTATCTAATGCAGTCAAATACACAGCACAGGGCCATATCAACTTTACAGCCACCACTTCCACCGACGGTAAACAAATCATCCTTAAAATAAAAGACACCGGCTCAGGAATGACTCCGGAAGAACAAAAAATGATTTTTGAGGAATTCACCCGGTTAAAATCACATACCAACATAGAAGGAACAGGACTGGGCCTGACCATTACCTTAAAACTGATTCATTTGCTAAGCGGACAAATACAACTCCAAAGTGAAACCGGCAAAGGAAGTTGTTTCACCCTACTTTTACCATTGCAAAAAGTCAACTCCGCTAACGATTCAAACTTACCTCCATCCCCAGTACAATTACCCGGAAACAACAATAATAAAAACCGGAACCTGAAAATACTTCTGGTAGATGACGATCCCCTTCAATTGCAAATGACCCGGAACCTGTTAGAAAACAAAGGAATATATCCGGACATCACCACACATCCTCACGAAGCCCTTCAGGCAGTACAAACAAAAACGTACGACTTAATTTTATCTGACATTCAGATGCCTGAAATGAACGGATTTGAACTGGTAAAACAAATCCGGCAACTTGATATTCAAACCATACCTGTAATAGCTCTGTCGGCAGATTCCGGCAAAACACATGCAGACTATATCGCCGGAGGGTTCACAGCCTACCTTGGTAAACCATTTACTTCAACAGATTTATTCCAACTTATTGCTCAATTAACAAATCAACAAATTGAAACAAATATTTCCCAAGTCCCTCCTTCATCTCCGGAAATACCTAAGAATGCCGGATATACATTCAAAAATATATTGATATTTGCAGACAATGACCCCGAAGCATTGAAAAAAATCATTCAATCGTTCATCGTTTCTACCAAGGAACACATTTGTCTATTCAAACAATATCTGCAAGAAAAACAATACGAAGAAATCGCACGGCTAGCCCATAAAATGTTACCTATGGTCCGGCAATTGGAAGCAAACTCCCTTATCAAGCCGTTAGAAAAACTGGAACACCCGGACAAAACTGGTTTAACTCCGGAAATCATAAATACCCTCGTCACTGAGGTTATCGAAAACGCAAACCAATTATTGAAACTTATTCAATAGAATAAAGCTTTATTTTATTATATAACGTCTTCCTGTCTATTTTCAAAAGCCGGGCAGCTTCGCTTTTATTGTTATTACACTTAACCAAAGCTTCACGAATCAAATCAACCTCATGCCTTTCACGTTTCAAAGCCAGGTCGTGCTCTGCCGGCGGAACAACAGAAATAGATAATTCCGCCGGAATATGCTCCATAGAAATAAAATCAGATTGGCACAATAAAGTCGCCCTCTTTACAACGTTCCTCATTTCCCGGAGATTGCCGGGCCAAGCATAATTTTGGAAAACCTCCGTCACCTTTTCTTCAAATCCGGTAACATGCTTACCCAATTCTTCATTTGAAGCCTCCAGAAAATGGTTGGCAAATACCGGAATATCTTCCCGGCGGTCACGCAAACTCAACGCCTGCAAAGAAAATTCATTCAGCCGGTGATAAAGGTCTTCCCGGAAACTTCCGTCAGCAACTGCTTTTTTCAAATTCTCATTTGTAGCAGAAATAATACGAACATCAAAAGCCACATCTTTATTCCCGCCGACAGGCTTCACCTTACGTTCTTCCAATGCCCGCAACAATTGGACCTGCACATCATAACTCAGATTTCCAATTTCATCCAAAAATATTGTTCCTCCGGAAGCCTGGACAAAATATCCGGTCTTATCATTCACCGCCCCGGTAAAAGCACCTTTTACATGACCGAAAAATTCGCTGGCAGCCAACTCTTTGGGAATAGCTCCGCAATCAACTGCAATAAAAGGAGCATCCCTCCGGTTGCTCTGTTCATGAATCAGACGGGCAATATATTCTTTACCAGAACCACTTTCTCCGGTAATCAGCACAGTCATCATGGTCGGTGCCACCAAACGGATATATTCGGACAATTTATCGGCTTCCTGACTAATCCCTTTAATATAAGCCATACTCCGCCCTGCTTTGGCTTGTTTTGTACCAACAGACTGAGATTCCAGGGCATCCTGAATCTTTTTCAAAAGTTCATCCGGAATAACCGGCTTCGCAACATAATCAAAAGCCCCCAGCTTCATAGCCTGAACAGCCGTATGAATATCTGCATATCCGGTCATTAGAATCACCTGAACTTCAGGAGTGACTGCTTTTATACTTTTTAATAAATACATACCATCTTCATCAGGCAATCGTAAATCTGTCAGAACAACATCATATTTAGTCCCCTTTGTTTTAGTCAGTGCCTCCCGGCAGGAAAAAGATTCATCAACCTGAAATCCACGCTTAGCCAACCATGTTTTCAACATTAAACAAAAGGTGGTATCATCATCTACTAATAAAATTTTCGCCATTCGTTCTAATTATTAAAATCAGCCGACCCTAAAGCCTATCTATCCGGACAGCTTCACGGTACTCGGTATCACAAATATAAGGCGAAGTTAAGAAATATTTCTATTCCTGTCCCAGGAAACAGACAGGTTTCCGAATTTTCTACAAAACATACTCCGGAAATGCACCTTCCGGAAATATCTATACACAAACCGTATTAACATCAATACAAAGCTACCATCTGTACAGGTTTCACAGCTTCCTGCCGCAAATATTCGCCTTCTTCTGTATAATAAACAACCAGTCTTGAACTTTCATTTTTCAATACAATCCGAAAAACACTCTCTTGCTCCCTGGAAATTGTTTCCATAGAATAAGCAATATATTTTGAAATAACTGCAGACTTTACAACCTGAGGCAAATCACTCAAAACAATACCATTCTCTTTTCCCGACATCCGTGAAATCTCCGGGTGATTATTTAACCTCTCATTTATTTTCAAATCCTTGGCTATTGATTCGGAAGTAGGAACAATATCTGTCAGAAAAACAGATAAAATAAAAATACCCAATACAACCGCTATTCCTATATTTTTTTTCATATCCCTGATTTTAATAATTTAGTTTTCTGCTATATAATATTATTCAGAAAAAAAACATGCCATCCCAAAAGAAAAACATGGAAAACCACAATAATTTATTAATTATCAGAATATTAATACTTACTATTATTCCTCTGAATCTCCACTTATGCGACGGAAAACTGTGGAAATTCAAAAACAGATGTGGAAATAATCTACAACAAAGCAATTTACCGGAAGAAAAGTGCCGCAACACCAGCAACAAACAAGAGGATTACTCCTTATTCAACACTTATACACTGCTTATTCCTGACAAAAATGTATATAAATACCCAAAATAAACACCTAAAATCTACAATATCCAAAAACATTTGTAACTTGCCGGATATTTTAAATTACTGACCGATGAAAAAATTCTTCCGGCTATTTATCCTGTTGGCATTATTCCATATGCTTTTTGCCTGCAACAAAGACGATATAACCCCTGATGATAATTCAAATCTTACAGTCAATGAACGGATGAATAAATTCATCAACACCCAGATGAAAGATATTTACTTTTGGGCAGACAAAATCAAAGAAACGACTGTCGACCAGAACAAAGAACCGGAAGATTTTTTGAAAGCCCTTCGATACACCGAAGATGTATGGTCATTACTGGAAGTGAATGATAAAGAAACCCGTACATTTACAGATGGCAAAGAAAAAACTTTTGGTTATAATATTCAGTTCTACCGGATCAGAGACAGTCTGGTTGGTGGAATGATTCAATACGTATACAAAGGAAGCCCTGCTGCACAAGCCGGACTAATGCGCGGCGACATAATTTTTACTAATAACGGTAAATTTCTGACAGAAACCAATTACACCCGAATCTTAACGGATGAGCAAGTTGTACTGAAAACTGGTCTCATTTTCCAGGATACCTTGTTTGTTTCCAGACAAGACTACTCCCTGGCTCAGGAAATCTTCCGGCAGGACCCGATTTTATTAGACACCGTATTCCAAGTCGGAAATAAAAAAGTAGGCTATCTTGTTTACAGCAACTTTTACGACGATAAATCCAACAGTCTGCCTCAATTAAGCCAGGCAATCGGAAGAATAAAAGCCGCGTCTGCCGACGAATTTATTCTGGACCTGCGCTACAATACCGGCGGCGCAGTAACAGCAGCCCGGCACTTGGGCAGTTTATTAGCTCCGGCAAACAACGTCCGCAATCAGGACATTCTTATACGGGAACAATGGAATCCCACATATCAGCAGAAACATGGCAGCGAACAACTCATTATCCGCTTTGACCCCAGTGTTCTGGCCAACAATCTGGATTTAAAAAAAATCTATATTCTGACCGGAGAAAACACTGCATCAGCATCAGAAGTAGTAATTTCAGGCTTGCGTCCCTACATTTCTGAAATGGTTATAATCGGTTCCCAAACCCACGGGAAATACGTAGGCATGACCCAGATCACTCCTCCTCAGGATTTGCAGAAATGGACCTTATGGCCTGTTACCTTTGCTTACACCAATGCAAACGGAGAAAGTGTAAAGGGAGGTATTCCGCCCACTTATAACAGTCAGGAATATATAAATTACTTACCTCCTTTCGGCGACCCGGAAGATCCGCTGCTGGGAAAAGCTCTGGAACTCATTAACGGTATGCAACCGGTAGCGGCCAGCCTGTCCCGGTGCAACCGTAAACACGCAGAAGTCTCCTGGAAACCACTCAGTAACACCAAAAAATATTTACTAATCAATCCATAAAAATTTCATTTAGAAAAATAAGTTAATTTTGACTACTATTCTATACTACAAACTCGTGAACTGCTCTCCGGAGCAGTTTTTTTTGTATTTTACAACCCGACAGGTCCTTAAACCGTAAACACACAAAACTCCGGAATACCCAAAACAGGGCTTTTAAATATAAAAAAACATTAAACTCTAAACCATATGTCAAAGTATATAGGAATTATTCTTTTGTGGATATTCAGTTATCACTCCCAGGCACAACAGGCAGCCAATATCAAAGGTTCAGGATACATCCTGACACAACAACGTGATACGGATCTTTTCAACAGCATTGAGGTATCCGGGAATATATCGGTATACATGGTACAAGGCAAATTTCAACCTTTAACTGTTGAAGCCGACGACAATTTATTCCCTTATATAAAAACCCTGGTACGCAATAAAACACTTAAAATTTATATTCCGGACACAATCAACATTGTGAAGTTCACTCATATGAATATATTAATCAGTATCCCGGAAATCGCAATTCTGCGAGCCAGTCAAGGCGCATTAATAGAAGCTGCCCCGCAAATATGGGAAACTGAAAATGTGCAATTAGAGGCAAATACAAGAAGCCGGATACGACTTGCTGTACATACATCAAACATCAAAGCAGAGGCAAAAACAGCAGCCATTATCGAACTGAAAGGAAAAACACAAACCATGAATGCACAACTGAAAACAGCAGCCGTAATGTATGCCCGGAATTTCGGAACTAAAGAAACAAATATTGAATTAGCTACAGGAGCAAAAGCCGAAATCTGGGTAAATGATAAAATAGCATATGATTTATGTGGTAACTCCAAATTAGTTTATAAAGGAAATCCTGAGATAACAAAAAAATCGGTAAATTCCGGTAGTAAAGTTATCCATGACAAATAAAAAAATTACTTAACATACCGGATAAATTTATTAAATGTGTATATTGCTAAAAAATTACTGACTTTATAAAAGCAACTCAAAAACCTTTGACATTTTGTTAAAGTTACCATATGTTTGCAAAATAAATTGTCTTGGTATGGGTAAAATTTTCTATTGGATGATGCTATTGGGGGTAACAACATCATGCAATTCACATCATCATCAGTATACTGGTCAATTAAAAGAACCGAACATTTTATTAAAAAATTCCGCCGGAATAGTAAAGGACAGCCTGAATAAAATGGATACCCGGAATTTTTCAGTTTCCCGGATGACATACCTCCTGAATACTTCGGAAACCGATAAAAACCTTACCTGCCCGAACAAAGACTCCATGTCGAACATTGCCCAGGAGTACAATCAAAAATGCCTCCATTTATTCAAAGAATACCACAAACTAAAAGATAGCCTTCATACCATTACAAACCTGAACTATGTGCTACATACAGACAAACTTCTGTTAAAAGCTAAAAACAACAAATTAAAAATCGGTCTTTTCATTTCTTCCACCTTGCTCATCATTTCAATAATTGTGCTCTTTTTAACCAACCGATGCAAAAAACTGAAAACAAAATATGACCATCTATCCGCCATAACAAAACATACCCAGTGGGGATTTCTGGTCACCAAAGAATTCATTGCAGAAAATCATATTGCCTATGATGAACTGGAGCGCATGCTAAACCGGGCAAAAGGAATGAATAATGTCAATACAGAATTCTACAACAAATTCCATAACGCCCTGACCCAGCAAAAAGCCAGTTACTCCGGCCGCCTGTTCAATCATCTGACCAGTTCCAACGGAAGTTTTGAAACCAAATTCCAACAACAATTCCCCGGTTTAAATACAGACGACTTATTACTGGCTACAATGATTCATCATCAATGGAAAATATCAGATATGGCAAGCATTTTACACATTTCCTTAGATGCCACCAGAAAACGAAAAATGAGATTAAGCAGCAAAATATCAGCTTATCTGAAAAAAGAGATTGATTTGGACGAATATCTGACAAATTTTTAAATATTCTCAGCGGAAACGATACATTTTTCAAAAAATCATTTTATCTCCCGAATAGCGTCCACCTTTTAAACATTAATTAAACTTATAATTATTAAATATTTACATAAAACTATTATCAACATTTGTCCCCGCTACTGTCCAAGCTTAAAATTAGTTGATAACCTATATTCTCCATAAATTTGTTACACTATTTTGCAAATTAAACTTAGGAGTACTCACCTATTTCAGTAAAGAAATACTACAAAAGAACACAAAAAGCAGATTTCAAGCTCTTTCATTTCATGAACCGAGATAAATAAAACCACTACGTGGTTGGTAGTTACTCCCAAGTCACTTGCCGACCCCAAAAAAGAGCAATCTTTTTCTGGAGAACAGAATAGTTCTGTAAAGTTTCTCACCAAGCTTTTTTCTCTTTGCAGCTATTTTGTCTCTCCAGTTTTTTATTTAAAACTTTTCTTTCTTTTTACTCTCTTCAGAAATTCACTTGCTAATAAACTATATCCATCTTCCCGATAGCTTTCAGATAAGCAGATTCACCCAGATGCAACATGGCTTTTGCATCTATCCACTGACTCCAGGCCTCCTGCCATTGTGCCTGAGCCTCCAACAAGGAAGTCAGATTCTCCATACCAACCTGATACTGATCGGAACTGATTTTCAGATTCTCCCGGGCCTGCAGCAAAGCATTCCGGGCCATATCCACCCGGGTCTGGGCATCCTGCAAACCAAAACGGGCCGATGTAATTTCCAAATGCATCAATTCCGCAGACTTTTCCAGATTCAACCGGCTAATCTCTTCATCCATCCGGGCCGAACGGACTTTATTCCGCCCTTCTCCCCAATGAAAAACAGGAATTTTTACAGCCGCCATTGCCGTAAAAGCAGCACCAGCCTCATCACTACCATTCAATTTCAACCCGCCGGTATAACCATAACCTGCAGAAACACCGACCTGTGGCAAGAAATCCGAACGGTTCAATGCAACCTGCCTTTTTTTCATATCCGCTTCATGCACCAGCATATTGTAATCCGGACGCTGCGAAACGGCACTGTCCAAAGACCAAATCTGCGGCTCAACCGTTTCAGTCAGGGAATCCCGCAAACTCACTTTTGTCTGCAGGTCTAACCCAATAAGCCTGCATAAATTCATCCGTGCCAGGACTTGTCCGTTTTGTGCCTTCTGTAACATCAAATCCGCCTCATTATAGCGCACCTGAGCCTTCAGCACATCATTCGGAGTCACCATACCGACAGCCTGGGCATCTTTTAAATTATCCAATAATTCAAAAACTACTTCCTTATATTTCATTGCCGCCAGAACCTGCTCCTCCACCCTCAATAACTGCCAATAAGCCTGATCAGTTTCCAGCAATATTTCCGACCGGTTATAACGGACATTCTCCGACGCAATATCCTCCCCCAATCTGGCCATATCATGAGCAGCCCTGATTTTTCCTCCAAGATAAACAGGCTGCTCCAACTGAATCCCCGCCGAATATACTCCCCGCAAATTCAATCGTAACTTAATATCAGGCAAAAAGGCATACATATTAAACACCGGATTACCATCCGGTCCGATTACAGGCTGCTGAGTTTCGGGATTAATCATCACGTCCGGCTCCAATTTTCCATCCGCACCAGGTTTATAAGCAGGCAAATAACCTCCTTTCAATTTATAATTGTACTTTTTCTGATGATACAATCCGAATCCTACAGCCGAAACTTTCGGCAAATAATCAGCTTTATACATTTTCACCTCATAAGCGGCTTTCTGCTGTTGTTTGTCTGCAATACTAACCTCCTTACTACTTTCCAATGCCATTTCCCGACACAACCGGAGATTCAGATCTACCTGTGCCGGAACAATAACCGGCAAAAAAAGAAACAGCCCTGTCAATATTTTCATATTCTTTGTCTTTATGCAACTACCTTCATTTTATCCCATATGTTCCATTCCCCGTATTTCCGGTCTGTCCGCCATTCACTCTGCCTGAGAAACCGGCTTTTTTTCTTTGTCCGGACAAGGAATGTGAAAAAAGAGAGAATATAGAATCGGTAAAATAATCAGCGTGATAACAGTACCAATAAATAATCCTCCCATAATAGTCACTGCCAATGCACCAAACATATCATCATTAACCAAAGGTATCATACCCAGAATAGTAGTCATCGCTGCCAGAAAAACCGGTCTTAAACGGGACGTCGATGCATCTATCAAAGCCAGAAAACGGTCTTTACCGGAACGAATCTGGACATCCACCTCATCAACCAAAACCACACCGTTTTTAATCATCATTCCCACCAACCCCAAAGCTCCGACGATAGCAACAAATCCAAATTCCTTATCAGCCAGCAACATACCGGCAACAACCCCTGTTACAGCCAACGGCAAACACAATAAAATCATCAATGGTTTACGGAAATCCTTAAACAGAGCTATCAAAATAGCCAGAATAATAACAATCGCTATCGGAACGTTTTTAAACAAATAAGACTGGGACTGAGTACTGGCCAAATATTCTCCCTGCCATTCGGTTTTATATCCCGGTGGTATATGAATAGCATTAATCTTAGGCAAAATACTATTTCTGACTTCATTGGCAGTAAAACCGGGAGCATTATTACATTGAGCAGAAATGGAACGCTGGCCATTATAACGCCTCACTAAAGGCACCTCCCAGGCAACATCTATTCCGGAACTTGCCTGATTCAAAGGCACAGAGCCCGTCACCTGTTTCAAAAGCTGCTCCTCACTAACCATGCCAGTCATCAATTCCTTCACAGTTTCCATACTGAGGCCATTTACCGAGGGAATCATACTCCACACCGGAACACTATTAAGCTGGTCGGGACGTTCTCCGGAAGAATTTACACTTTTCAGATAAATCGGTAAAGCATGCTCTCCCTCATAATAAGCTCCCACAGGTAAACCGTCTGTCGCAGCCAATAAAGCCAACCCCACATCTTCCCGTGACAAATTCACATCCCGGGCAATAGCCTGCTGATACTTCACATCCATAACAGGAGTTTCAGGACCCCAATTATTCGTTACTAAAATAGCAGTGGAATCGGCTTTCATAATTTCCTCTACCTGCGCACACAACTGCTTCAAAACAGCCGGATCAGGTCCCGAAATCATAAACTGAACCGGAAAATCCATATACATCAGATTATAACGCTTTATCCTGACATAAGCCTGAGGATAATGAGAAGAAAGATAAGCCTGCAAAACAGGCAAACTATCCACCAATGTCTCCGGCGAAGTAAAATCAACAATCAGCTCCCCATAACTCAAAGCCGGCTCCGCAACTGTACGTACCAGATTATAACGGGACGGCGTACCTCCCAGACTGGTAGTTACCGCTGTAATCTCCGGACGTCCCAAGAGGTACTTCTTCATCGACGCCAAATCTGCTTTTACAGTTTCGGGATTAGTACCGTAAGGCATTTGATATTCAATATAAAGCTGATTATAGCTCAAATCCGGGAAAAATCCCTGACGGATAAAACGGTAACCATATACACTAACTATTAATAAAACAACAGTAGCAATAACAAATATCCATCGGTGATACACTGAAAACTTCAGAAAACTCTGATATTTACGGTAAATCCGTCCGTTAAACGGATTATCCTCTTCACCGGCCTTTACAGGCTTTGCTTTAAAAGCCCGGTCCGCCTGAATAGGCACATAAGCCAAAGCCAGTATCCAACTCAGCCACAAAGAAACTGCCAGTACAATAAACAAATCCCTGACATACTCCCCGGTTGTATCCGGCGACATAAAAATCGGCAGAAAAGTCAAAATACCAATAGTTGTCGCACCCAACAAAGCCCATGCAGTTTTTTTCGTTATATTAATCAAAGCAGCAGGCTTCGGAACACCCCGTTTCAAATCAACCATAATACCATCTGTAATCACAATAGCATTATCCACCAACATTCCCATCGCAACAATAAAAGAAGCCAGAGAAACCCGTTGCAACGTACCGTGCATCATATGCAAAATAACAAATGACCCCAGCACAACGACAACCAACCCTATCCCGATAATATAACCGCTCCGAAATCCCATAGCCAGCATAACTACGACGATAACAATCAATACAGACTCTATCAGATTGACCATAAACACGCTAATAGCACTCTGAACCCGGGTGGGCTGAAAAAACACTTTCTCAAAATTTATTCCGGCAGGAATCACCGTCTGTTTCAATTCTGCCAATTTCTGATCAACAACTTTACCCAACTGAATGATATTCCCGCCTTTTTCCATAGCAATAGAAATAGCTATGGCAGGTAAAGAATCGTATATCAATCCTTCCCGTTGAGGCTCGACATAACCTTTGCTGACATAAGCCACATCACCCAGACGGATATGGTCTTCCTCATGCCCCCGAATCAGCAAATTCTGAATACTCTGTACATCATTAAAACTACCATCCACACCAACACGAACCCTCTTTTCACCACTATCATAATAACCAGAATAAACAGTTGCATTCTGACCTTTCAAAGTAAGGATAATCTCAGCAGGATGTACCCCCAGATTCGCCATTTTAGCCTCCTGAATATCAATATTTATACACGACTGCCGCTCCCCGTATATGTCCACACTGCTCACCCCTTCAATATCTAAAACAGTACGCCGGACCAACTGCGCATAATCTGCCATTTCCTGATACCCGAACCCGTCCGAAGTCATCGCATAAAACATTCCGTACACATCCCCAAAATCATCAAACACCATAGAAGGCAGTGCCCCCTCCGGCAACTGATTCTGTACATCCGCCACTTTCCTTCGTAAAATATCCCAATTTTGTTGCAACTCGGCAGGAGGTACAGTACTGCCCAGTTCCACCAAAATATAAGACACATCATTCATAGAACGGGATTCTATATGGTCTAAATCTCCCATAGAACGGATCGACTTCTCCAGCACATCAGTAACTTCAAGCTCTACCTGCCAGGAAGACGCACCGGGGAAAGCCGTAACAACCATCGCCTGCTTAACTGTAATGGCAGGATCTTCCAGTTTACTCATAGTAAAAAATGAATAGATTCCTCCCACTACCAACACAACGACAAAAAAATATACCAAAGCCTTATTTTTTAAGGCATATTCTGTAAAATTCATAACATTCAGTATTTATTCACAACAATCCGCCAACATTCGAAGCAGGAACCGACGGCAAAGGCCTCACTTTCTGTCCGTCTTTCAAATCATTTACACCTGCTGAAATAATGGTTTGTCCCAGGCGCAAATCAGATTTTACCAGCACAGACCCGTCTTTATTCATTTGCTCAACCCAGACTACTGTCTTGTGAACAGTCTGGGTTTGTTCCTCAAACAACCAAACATACGATTTACCTCTTTCCTGAAATAAAGCAGAAACCGGAACCACTGAAAGCTCTTCGGTGCCCGGCCGGAAACTGATAGTCACCGTAACGCTCATCCCTGCAGCCAAGCCTTTCACAACATTCCCCTGCAAACGGAAACGGACATTAAATAATTGATTATAATTGGCTCCCTGACTAATATCTATCAACTCCAACGGCAATTGCACCTGAGGGTAAGCATCCGCAACAGCATAATAACCAACAAAATCTTCACGCCGTATAAAATCATTTACAGGAATATCCGCATTCACCTCAAAATAACGGTCATCAATCATAGACAACACAGGAGTTCCCTGAGCAACAATCTCAGGCGCACTAAAATATTTATTCTGAATATACCCGTCAAAAGGAGCTCTCAAACGGGTATCATTCAAAGCATTACGATTCGCATCATACAAAGCTGTAACCCTTTTCTTGGCCGCCACCGCTTTATCATACTCATTTACAGACACACTTCCACGGCGGTACAATTCAATAACCCGGTCAGCTTCTCCTTTCACCTGCGTATACTCAGCCAATGAAGCATCATACTGTAATTGATAATCACGCGGGTCTATTTCTGCCAGCAACTGCCCCTTCTCCACTTGTTGTCCTTCACTCACATACACCTTTTTAACAGGTCCTGCCACCCGGAAAGCCAACTTTACATTCTCGGCAGCTTTAATCTTTCCCGGATAAGTAACAGAAGATTTTCCGCCATATTGGGCAACCTCAGTAATTTTTACCAATTGCGGAATATTCAAAACAGGTTGTGATTTTCTGCAACCCGTATTCACCAGAATCATCAGGACAGCAAAACCTATCCACTTTATTCCTTTACAACTTTCTATTTTTCTTTTCATACTTATTATTACTTCCTGAATCATTTTGACAAAGTCTTAATATATACTTAAAAGAGAAATCATATGTTTCAAACAACACCGAATTTATCATTTCATTCAGAAAACACATTAAATTAATCTTTGCAATCTTTTGCATTTAATACCAAAGTTTGACATAGATATTTTACTTTTATTATATTTGTCAAATCAAAGAGAAAAAAGCAATTACAGTATTTCATACTGATCAAGACAATTATGCCCGAAAAAAAGAAACAGGAACTAAAGGACCGACCGCCTATAGTTGCTGCTTATCTGAGGGTGAGTACAGATAAGCAGACCATTCTGAATCAAAAAAGTGAGGTCATAAATTTTTGTCGCAGGCAGGAATTAACAATCACAATATGGTGTACAGAAACTGTCAGTGGCACAAAAAAAGAAAGTGAAAGAGAATTAGGTGCACTGCTGAAAAAATTACAACGCGGTGATTCTCTGATTATTACCGAAGTTTCACGTCTCAGTCGTAAAATGATGAATATCATGAACATCATCCATCAATCGATTGAGCAGGGAATCACTATTTACAGCATCAAAGAAGGTTACAAATTTGACTCATCCATCAACAGTCAGGTTTTAGCTTTTGCATTCGGATTGTGTGCCGAAATAGAACGTACCCTGATTTCTCAGCGTACCCGTGAAGCCCTGGCCCGAAGAAGAGCACAAGGTGTGAAACTAGGCCGTCCTAAAGGAAGTTTGCGCGCAGGAAAACTGCATCAATATGAAAAAGAAATCACAGACATGCGCATGGAAGGATTATCTTTTCAAAAAATCGCCGCACGCTATAAAGTTTCACCGGAAACAGTTCGCCTTTTTTATCTCAAAACATCAGTCCAAAAAACGAAAAAACTACAGGAAGAACAAAATCAGGAACCGGAAAAATAAAAAGAATATGACAAAATAAGCTATGTTTTCGAACGTTCAACCGGATTAGCCTCTGATAAATAAACCAGAGACTAATCCCTCCTCAATCAGTTTCTAAGAAAACTGACATTTACCTTTTTTATTTGACACCTATACAATAAACAAGCTAAAATAAAATATACAGCAGCTAAAACCCAGAGACTTATATATTCCGGGAACACCTCTTCCAGTTTTGCTCCCATATTATTCATCTTTACAAAACCATCAATTCCATACGTTGAAGGAAAAATTTTAGAAAAAGCAATCCAATAATCCGGAATCCCTTCTCTGGGCCACGATATACCGGATATAAACATCAATGGTACAGAAGTAAATACAAACAACAGAAAAGGCTGCTCCCTTTCTTTACTCAAAAAAGAACCTGAAATAGCAAAAAATGTACATGCCAACAGAAAAGGAAACAAAAACAACATTAACTCCGCTTTACAAGCAATCTGGGTCAGATTAAAAATCCGGGGTACTACAAAAAGCACCCAATACGCCATTACAAAATAAATAAGCAGATAAAGGCAAGCTTTCCCCAGCACAATACACCACGAACGGCAATAATGTCTGTTTGCCGGAATCATCAATCCGTTTCTGCGCCTGTCACGTGCGGTACCAGTAATAGTACCCACTCCCAGCAACAAAGATTGCTGAATCACCAAAATCAAAACGGCAGGCATAATAAAAGATGCAAAACCACCCTGAGGATTAAACATTTTCACTTCCGAGATTGTCACAGGCGAAGACTTAATACTTTCCTCAATCCGCGAAGCATAATCCATACCCTGCACCTGAATCTGCTTCCCCATGGCAAGGGAAACATCACTGGCAGCCTGCACCAATGCTTTATAATTCAATAAAGCCCCCATATTACAAAACAAAGAAACATGGGCCTGAACACCCCGGTGGATATTCTTGCTAAAATCAGCCGGTATTTCCATGATACCATAAACCTCTTTCTTGTTCATCAGCATCTTAGCTTCCTCTAAATCATGACAGCGGGCAACTACATCCACCATAGGCGTCGCATCCCACATCCTCAGAAACTCACGACTCAACAGACTTTGAGCATGGTCCACCACGGCAACAGGGACCTCCCGGACCACTTCGTCACTGTAAATATAAGTGTACACAACCGGATAGCCCAAAGTAAGAAATACAAAAAAAGTAATCACTGCATGATCTTTGAACACAGTATAAAACTCATGACGGAATATATAGAAAATATCTCTCAGCATCTGATAAAACTCTTAACTTTTTAACCAACCTTTTCAAGGCAAATACCGGTTCTCTCTCAAATCAGACTTCAATTTCGGCAACACCAAAACAGGCAACACGGCAAATACCACCAAAGCCATATAAGGCTGCCACGAAAAATACATGGGGACGCCATTCAAAGCCTGGTCAACATACAACAAATAATAATGACGTACAGGAAACAAATTGCATACCAACTGTATAAAACGGGGCATAGAAGTCGCCGGAAAAGTAAACCCGCTGACCGAAAAAGACAACACTCCCCACAATGCACATGCACTCAATGCAATCCGGTTCCTCCGGCTCATACCCGTCATAAATACAGCAAATCCCTGAGCTGCCACTACCAAAAGGACCATAGCCAGAAACATCGGGAAAAAACCGCTATTCAAAGGGAAACACATATATCCGTACAAGACGGAGAGATACAACAAACCCATTGCGAAAAAAATTCCGGTCTGAGGCAACAACTTACCCGCTAACGCCATCACCACCGAACCGTTTGCCAACTGTAACCACTCCCCGGCCGTATGTTCTTTCATTTCCTGTCCGATGCTGTACGAAGCAGTGAACATAGCAAACATAAACACAAAAGCGGGCATTAAAACACTTGCCAGATAAATGGCATAACTAATCCAAGGATTGTTCAAAGGATTAGTATCTACAGCGACAGGCATCAACTTTGCCTGCAATTGTGGTCCGTCATTTCCCTGAGCCAATAACAATGTCTGTTGTACTGCACCGTTAGCCAGTACGGCTTGCAAACGCATATCTTTATAGGCCAGCGAACCGGGCAACAAATACGTTTCATTGGTATAATAAGAAACCACAGGTTGTCTACCCGTAGAAACATCCTGCCGGAAATCCCGGGGAATATGAAAAATACCATATATCTTACCTTGCTGCATAGCTTTACGGGCCTCACTGAAATCAGCCGTCCGTAAAACAATCTCAGTTTGTGCAATGGCATCCAGGGAACGTACCAATTGCCGCGACAAAGTGGTATTATCTTCATCAACAACAGCAATAGGTAAATTCACCGGTAATCCTTGTTTCAGCAAATCCGCAAAAAAAACAAAACAAAATACCGGTGCCAATATCATCATAAACCAATAAATCCTCCGGGCAGCAAGCCGTCGGAATTCCCGCTTCATCAATATCAGCAACAGGTTTATCAACTTCATACAATCATTATCTTTATTATTGGAATGAATTCATTCTCATCTCTATACCCTTAAACTCAATCCTTTATTTTTTTCAGGATACTCATTCCCGGCCGCAAGCCGTCCACTCTTTCCACCGGTTTAGCCTTCACCCGGAAAGTCTTTACATCATACTGTCCGGTTGTTTTCGTTGCCCGCCATGCTGCATAACTACCCATATCCTTCAGATAAGTCACTTTCAACTCCACTTCCCGATGTTCCAATGCCGGAATAACAGCCTTAAAAGTATCTCCCATTTTAAAATCTTTCAACTGCTCCTCCCGGACATTAAAAGACACCCACATATCAGATAAATCAAGCACATCCATCACAGGAGAACCTGTGCCAACCAACTCCCCCACTTTGGGATAACGCTCAGAGACCTCACCGGAAATCGGAGAAACCAAATAAGTCTCCTTTACATAAGCTTCGACTTCTGCAACAGCACCCCTCGCCCGGTTCAACTGAGCTGTAGCAGCCTGCTTATCCTCTTCCTGCGTACCATTTTTTGCCATTTCATACTGAGCTTTCGCAGCCTGCTCAGTTGCCATCATAGCTTTATAATTTGCTTCGGCTTCATCTCTTCTCTGCGCCGGTACAACACCATTTTCATATAATTTCTTCACCCGGTCATACGTTTTCCCAGCCACTTCTGCAGCAGCTTTTGCTTTCTGCCAAGTCTGATAAGCCATAACAATCTGTTCTGAACGGGCACCTTTGTCAGCCTTTTGATTCAATGCCCGGGCAGCAGCCTCCGCCGCTTCGGCCTGACTATACTTAGCCAACACTTCAGGACTATCCAGAATGGCCACTGTATCCCCTTGCTGTACCTGGTCCCCTTCATTAAACATAAACCTTTCAATTCGACCAGGCACTTTACCGGAAATACGAACCTCCGCTGCTTCAGCCTCACCCTGTATATATTCGGGAGCCGGCTCCCAGAATATGAAACCAAATACGGCCACCAATAATACTAAAATAATAATGCCGGTAAACGTCACTAATTTTCCATTAATTTTTTCCATACAATTTTATATTAATATACCAACCATGTACTATAAAACTTTCCCCTTACTTCCCCAGCACTCCGTAAGCCTTCCTCAAATACACCTCGCACAATTTCATTTCTATCCGGGAATCAATCACATCCGAATGGGCAGACAACCAAGCAGTTTGAGCCTCCAACACATTCGATACGGGAATGGTCCCTTCCTGAAATCCAATATTGGCATATTTTAGGTTTTCATCGGCTCTCTCCTGATTAGATTCTGCCACTTTCACTTTTCGGACCGCTTCCTTTATTTTGAACTGAGCTTGATTTACCTGCAACTCTATCTTTTCTCTGGTTTCCTGCAATTTAAGATTCATTACTTCTGTTTCAGCCCGCGCACTACGTACACTTTTCCGGGCGGCTCCCCAATGAAAAACAGGTGCTTTCACTCCGATACCCACACTCCACATACCATCCAATCTTGTACTAATCCCATCAAAAAACGAAGGTGTCATTGCAAAATAATTAGCCATGAAAGCCACTGTCGGTAAATAAGCAGAACGGGCAATCTTCTCTTTCTTCCGGTAAATATCGGCAGCCAACGTAAGACTGCCTATTTCCGGGCGATTACCATAAACCTGTTCTATACTAACGGGACTATCTTCCGCAACCGGCAAAACATTCAACAACTCTTCTTTCAGAATAAAAACAGTATCAACCGGTAAGCCACAAATCTGATTCAAAGCCATCCGGGACAATGCCAAACCATCCTCCACCCGTAACAAAGCCATATCCGCCTGATTTAATTTTACCTTTACCGCCAACATATCAGCCTTGGTTGACATTCCGTTTTCATACAACACCTCTATATCACGGACAAATTTTTTCAATGTCTCCACATACTTTACAGCCAGATTACGACGATTGACCAAGGACACGATCTGCCAATAAGCTTCGTCCGTCTCCTGAATAACATTCTGCAACTCCTGCTCACGTCCTGTCTCTGCCAGCTTTTCGGACAAACCGGCTAACTGGTTATAAGCCCTGATTTTTCCTCCCATATAAACAGGCTGGGTCAATCCAATTTGCAAAACAGCCACATTCCGGTCGTCCACCGTCATAGCCTCCTTAGGCAGCAAAGCATAATCCTTGGGCAAAGGCCTGCCATCAGGCGTCACCACAATCTGATCCGGACGCAAAGTCCATTTCCCGTCCGTGCCTACCGTGCCTACCGGCAAACAGGCATCTTCCGAAAGCAAATTAATTTCCTTCTGATTACGCATATATGTCCCCATGGCATCCACTCCAGGCAGATATTTGGTAAACGCCTCCTGACGCCTTGCTTTCGCACTCTTAATCTGCTCATCTGCTACTTTCAGTTTTTTATTATTTTCCACAGCCAATTGCCGGCACTCTTCCAGACTCATCGCTTGTTGGCCAAAAGCCCCGAATACTCCGCCCAGCCATATCAGCGTTACAACTAATCTCTTCATTTTATCTCATCCTTTATTTATTAAACGCATTTACATTTATACTTTTTGGTATGTACTTCCCTAAAAAAATTAATAATCAGATGCCAGGGAATACAATTGTTCGTATTGCGCACGAACAGCCGACAAAGCATAAGATACTTCCTGATGCATAATCAGATAATTAATCACTCCCACACTGATATTCAATAAATTTTTTGCCAACACCGAAGTGTCAATATCATTTCTCAACTCTCCGGACTGCTTTGCATTAAGAATCAATTGCTCCAACTTCGACAAACGAAGCATTTTCGAAGCCATCACCACTTTTTTCAACTCCGGAAATACAGCTATAACCTCTACAATCAAAGACAAACACAATATTTCAGGAATCTCAGAACTAAAAGTCCGGGCCGTATAATTATCAATACCTACTAATTTCCGGATAGTCAGACCAACATACTCCCGCAAGGTAGAAACACGCCCGAACTCTTCGGTTCGCTGCATATTCAACAACGCATAATAAGTATGGATACCTTCTTTCAACACCTCCTCCTTCCCGGAAAAATGATAATAAAACGTACCCCGCGTAATCCGGGCAGCATGCTCAATATCACTTATCCTCACACCCTTGAATCCCTTTTTCAGAAACAAAAGAAACGCTTTCTCTATAATTTGCTGCCTTGTATTATTCATCGTTTTATCAACAAATAATATTGTTCAAACTGCATACGCATATCCGAAAACATAAAACACATATTTTCACTGCTCAATTCTATATTCAGCATACTCGTTGAAACTGACATCAAGTTGCGTGCCAATACAGAAGTATCCAGTACGGACTTAATCTCCCCCTGCTGTTTTGCCTTCAGAATCATAAATTCCCAGCGGGACAAACGTCCCTTAGACAACTCATCAATACATTTCCGGTACTCCGGAAAAAGAGGTGCTACTTCCAAAACAAGCTGAAAAAAAGCAACCTCGATGATAAAAAAATCAAACAACTCCTGCAATTTTGCAACATTCCGTTCCTTACGTTCCACCACAATACGGATATACTCCTTCAAAGAACCGATTTGCAAAAAATCTTCCTCGCTCATTTCACTGTTCACCGACAAATATTTTTCAATCCCCGCTTTCAGTATCTCTTCTTTATTTCGGAAATAATAATAAAAAGCTCCTTTCGTCAAACCGGTAGCTTTTTCCAAATCCTTCAAAGAACAAGCCTTATAGCCTTTATTTAAGAACTGAAAAAAAGATTTATTTACTATTTCATTCCGCAAGTCGGCCATATTTTTATACTTTTCGGTATGCAAATTTAGGAAAAATTTTCAAATCACCTCACATTAGCAACACAAGCTTTACACAAATCAAATCAAAACGGTTTACTTAGCAACCGGAAGAAATAAATTCCAACCCAACCTTCGGAAAATTTTATATTTTCAAGGCATAACTTGTGCAAGAAAAACGCTGCGGATTAACTGAATTTCAGGATTTTCTGCCATCATTAATGCGGTCTACAATAACAGCAATGGCTCCGTCACCGGTAACATTCGTTGCCGTACCAAAACTATCCATGGCAATGTAAAGAGCTATCATCAACCCTTGTGCCGTTTCGTCAAAGCCCAACATAGACTGCAACAATCCCAAAGCAGCCATAATAGCCCCGCCGGGCACACCCGGAGCAGCAACCATAGCAATCCCCAACATCATAATAAACCCAGCCAATTGCCCGAAATGAATATCCATCCCCGACATCAGCATAATGGCCATGGCACAAGCCACAATTTTCATGGTACTGCCCGATAAATGAATTGTAGCACACAAGGGTATCACAAACCCGGCTAAATCGGGACGCACACCGTTCTTGATGGTTTGTTCTAAAGTAACCGGAATCGTGGCAGCTGAAGACTGAGTGCCCAAAGCCGTCATATAGGCAGGCAACATGTTACGGAACAAACAAAAAGGATTTTTCTTTCCGATAATCCCGGCAATAACAAACTGAATAAACAAAAGGACAACAGTCATTACAAAAATTACCACGATAATTTTCAGAAATACACCCATAATCCCTGCCACCTGACCCGAATGTGTCATATTCAAGAATATACCGAAAATATACAACGGCAACAACGGGATAATAACAGACGTGATTACTTTATTGATAATCTCCTTAAAATCTTCCATAACTCTTTTCAAATAATCCCCGTCAATGACCGACATCCCCAATCCCAATGTAAAAGCCAGAATCAACGCAGTCATCACTCCCATCAAAGGAGGCATTTCTACGGTAAAATAAGGTTCTGAAGCCAGGGCATTATGCTCTATGGCAGACATGTTATCTTCCGGAGTCAGTAACCAGGAATACACCCCGTTACAAGTGAAATAAGTAAAGAAACCGGAGAATAGTGTAAAACCATAAGCCAACACAGCAGTAATCAAAAGCAAACGGCCAGCCCCTTTCCCCAAATCAGCGATCCCGGGTGCCACCAATCCCAAAATCAAAAGGGGAATGATAAAACCCAGAAAATTACCAAACAAAGAATTAACGGTCAAAAATATCCGGACCAACCAACCCGGAAAAAACATTCCGCAACCCACTCCCAAAGCTATAGCTATGATGATTTTGGACAATAATCCCAATTGAATCTTTTTCATAAATATTTTTTTATACAAACGTTTTCGGGACTACAATGTTACAATAAAAAAGCAGTATATACCGGCTAACCTCTCTTTTTTTTTATATTACAGATATTTATTTCCGGAATCTGCAACAAAATAATTCATCATTCTTATGAATACTTTACCTTTGTTCCGGTAAAAAAACAGACAATGACAAAAGACAAATGGTACGGACATATGGCCATTCTGGCCACAAATTTTATCTTCGGCTTAAACACTCCGATTGCCAAAACCATTGTTCCGGAATGGATCAGCCCCTATGCACTTACACTGGTCAGAATGTCCTTTGCCGCCCTTATTTTCTGGTGTGCCGGTTTATTTTCCGCCAGAGAACATGTAACACCTCGGGATTTAGTCATCATTTTCTTTGGTGCTTTATTCGGCCTGGTTGGTGCGCAGCTCTCGTTTGCCCATGCACTTTTATACACTTCGCCGGTAAACATTTCCATCATTGCAGCAATGACCCCGGTTGCAGTTATGCTGTTGGCTGCTATAGTCCTGAAAGAACCGGTCACCCTCAAAAAAGCTACCGGAGTATTTCTGGGTGCATCCGGGGCCTTACTGATTATCCTGCACTCCGCTTCCGGCAATAACAATCAGGCAAGTAATCTTACCGGCAACCTGTTATGTATTGTTAATGTCATCACTTATGCCATTTACCTGGTCATCACCCGTCCGGTTTCCCAACGTTATTCTCCGGTTACCCTGATGAAATGGATGTTTTTATTCTCAGCTTTAATTTCTATCCCCTTAGGTATCGGCACTATTCCGGAATCCAGGATATTTTCATACACCGCCAGCCCCAATATCATCCTGCGGCTGGCCTATATTGTCATTATGGCTACCGGAGTTGCCTATTTTCTGGTTCCTATGGCCCTGAAACGCATTCGTCCTACCACAGTAAGTATGTACAATAATATACAACCTATTGTGGCTTCAATCATTGCCATCATCATTGGCCAGGATGTTTTTAGCTGGGACAAACCTATAGCTGCCTGCCTTGTATTTGCCGGAGTATATCTGGTCACTCAAAGTAAATCGAAAGAAGAAATGGATAAAAATCCATAAAAACATGATTTACATACAATTAAATAAATAAAATCAGAAAACAAATGCAATTTCAGGAAGAAAGCAAACTATTTTAATTATTATTTTATACCTTGAGGTCGGGAAAACAAAAAGTAATCATATCACAAAAATCATACAACATGGAAACACAAGCAGCTTTGGATTTACTTGATTTTATCCACAAAAGTCCGACCAATTATCATGCTATACTAAGCCTTAAGCAACGGTTACTGGACAACGGTTTCAAACAGCTATTTTCGGGTGAAGCATGGCACATTGAACACGGAGGAAAATATTTTGTAACCAAAAACCATTCTTCCCTGTATGCTTTCGTACCCGGAAACGGCAATCTGGCAGAAGAAGGGTTCAAATTAATCTGTGCCCACAGCGATTCCCCGACTTTCCGGATAAAACCTCATCCCGAAATGCCAGTAGCAGGAAAATACCTGAAATTAAATACGGAAGTATATGGAGGGCCGATTATGTATACCTGGTTCGACCGTCCGCTGTCGATGGCAGGCCGTGTCATGGTAAAAAGTGAAAAACCGCTGAAACCAGCCACTCAGTTTATCAACTTTGACCGTCCGTTGCTGGAAATCCCTCACATTGCCATTCATTTTAACCGCGCAGTAAACGAACAAGGCAATCCGCTAAGTAAACAGAGAGATATGCTCCCGGTACTGAGCATCATCAATGACACTTTTGAAAAAGACAATTTTCTGCTGAAACTGATTGCACAGGAAATGAAAATTGCTGAAGAGGATATTCTGGACTTCGACCTGACACTTTATGAATATGGCAAAGGAACATTGCTAGGATTAAACAACGAATTCATATCTTCGGGCCGTCTGGACGACCTCGCCATGGTACACGCAGGCATGACAGCCCTCTTGGATTCCAAGCCATGCAATAAAACAAAAGTATTGGCCATTTTCGATAATGAAGAAGTGGGAAGCGGTACCAAACAAGGAGCAGCCTCGCCTATTCTGCGTACAATTCTGGAACGCATTGTATTCAATCAGGGAGGTAAAGCCGAGGACCTGTACCGGGCCATCCACAATTCATTCATGATCTCAGCCGACATGGCCCATGCTTTACATCCGAATTACCCGGAAAAACACGATCCGACCAACCACCCTATCATAAATCAAGGGCCGGTGATAAAAATCAATGCCAATCAGAAATACATCACTGACGGCGACTCTGCTGCCGTATTTGCCACAATATGCAAAATGGCAGAAGTTCCTTACCAGACTTTTGTCAATCACTCAGACATGGCGGGAGGTTCCACTCTAGGCAATATTTTGCTCACCCAAATGGAAATGCGCGGTGTAGACATTGGAAACCCTATGTGGGCTATGCACTCTGTCCGGGAGACCGCCGGAACGCTCGACCAAGAGTATGTCATCAAGGCTTTTACTACATTTTACAACATTTAAAAGCATTGTTTCAAAATTTCCGTAAAAAATCGCAACCCGAATGACGAGTTGCGATTTTTTTATAAATCTTGTCAAACAAACAAATAATATCTATATTTAATGCAAACTACAAAAAGAAAACCACCTACTTCCGTAAGTGGCTTATCTTCTGTGACCTCGGAGGGGATTGACCCCCTTTTTTACCGTTCAGATTATCAATGCGTTTCAAAAGTATCTTTGCAAACTCCACCGATTCCGCAGCAAACTGTTTTCTGTGTTTTGCTGTTGTTTTACGACTTAATTTCGACAAAGGTATAAATTTTCTGTTATACTCAAAAGATATAAAGGATGTGTATAACATAAAAATGTTTGGAAATAGGAGACCTATCTATGGATGTTTTTTTCTTTTACTCTGTCTTTATATCGCTTTAATCCGTTGTATTTATTAGAAAAGGTACTATCAATTTGTTGTTTCAACTGATACCTTTTTAATCTTTTATATGTATTATTAGGTAATTTGATTAAATTATTCTGACAAATTACACCTGTAATAATAGGATTCTTGGTTTTGTAAAATGTTTTTTGATAACTTATCTTATAGCCATCCTTTTTTAATATATCTAATATATGAGGTATTTTATCTTTAAAGTCAATTTTTGAAGATAGAGTAATATCATCTACAAATATTGAAAACTTAATATTGTTTTGCCGGGCAAAATCTAAAATTTTATCCCCTGTCTTTTTAAAAACAAGGTTAGCAATAAAAGTAGAAGTAGGTACACCTTGAGGAACTTGATATTTATAAGTTATGAGTTGAGTTAATATTCTTGATACACTCGGTGAAAAACCATGTTCAATCAAAACATTAAAAACTTGTGTATGAGAAATAGAAGGAAAGAACGATTTTAAATCGGTAGTAAAAACATATTTATTACCTTGATGGTACTTAGCATTTGAAATATTATCTCGTTTAGGAATACCACCAAAAGCGTAATCAGGTAGTTTTATAGAAGCAATTAAAAGTTTATATATCCTTTTTTGAATTTGCTTTAATTCTTTTTTTGTAGCATTTACTTCTCTTGTTTTTACTTTTCCCTCTTTGTCTAATAAAGGTTCACCTGTATCCTTATTTATTTTTTCTTTCTGAAAAGAATAATAATAAGTATCAATATTCAAGATTATATTTTGAAGAATGTCTAAATCAGTCTTGAGAATGAATGCAAGGTGTTTTAGTGTAAAAATCATATAAAGAAATTAGAGAGTTGATGAAAAAAGTAGAATAATCGTAATAATCTGGATTATAAATATAATCAGTTTCCACAAAGCAATTAATACCATATGAAATCTTATAATACAATTTTCTAAAGAACTAAAAACTGATGAAATTTCATCAATTTTATCAGTTGCCTTTTTCATCTTTGAAGAGCAATGAGAGATTTTAGGAAAACCTCTTTTTGAAGGAATAATTTCATGATTACTCATAATTATAATATTATTAGTTATATGGCAATATTGCCATGTCCCCGAACAAATATTACTTAAGCCAAATAATACTATATACATTGTCCTTCTTTTACTCTCTATTTTCACATGTCCCAAAAATGAAACACCAGATTGTACTATACTTTATTAGTTATCGTTGTACAGAAATGTACAGAATAACTAAAATAGTTATAACCACATTCAATTCAGTTGTTAAACAGTCTAATAAAACTTTAAACAGCACAACAAAAATGAAGTAGAGATAGATGTACTCCCCGTTAATACCTTACGGTTGTGATAGAATCACTTTAATTTGATTAGTATTACTGGTTAATTACTCCTTCTTCCATCCTTTCAAAGAACGAATACACTACAAAATTATATTATTCTCTAATATTAACAAAATATCTGTTCCCATTTTTTAATTTATACACATGTGAATATCTCTATATTTTTTCAATACTATTTTTTACAGTTTTATTTCTTTTCCTCTGTTCTTCTTGCTGTGCTTTCCTTTGCTTAATCCCGACCTTTTGCAAAAACTCCGTGCGCTTATTTCTGAACCACTCGGTGTCATTCACCCCGTCAATTGTTAACCGGAGCTTTTCGCGTTCTTCGGGATGGGGTTCGACTTTTGCGGTTGAATGCTCAGCAGAAAAGTGCCTTTGAAATTCGGGGGAATAGAGCGAACCGGAGAACGTGACGGTTTTGCGGTGTAGCAGTTCCTTTATGATGTCTTTGCCGAAGCCGATGATACGGCACAATCCCTCAATTCTTAACCATTCCTTTATTATGGGGAATAAAGAGAATATTTTATCCAATGTACTTTTCAACTTCTCCGTTTCTTCCTTGTGTTCTTTCTCAATCTGCTGTATATGGTTATTTAATCGGTTGATTTCTTGTTTCAGATTGTGGTTTTCATCCGTAAGGGCTTTTATTTCCTGCTCTTTTTGTCGGACTTCCTTGTTATCGAATAAGGAACTGACGCGTTTCACCGCCTTTGTCGTGACATTGACCACTTCACTTTTTAATTCATTGGTCTTTATTTCACTTTTTATTTGTGAAAGTTCCTTTTCAGCCTGTTCCCTCTCTGCTGAGAGATTTTTAATATCCTTTTGGATACTTTCGGATTGGTTCAGTAAATCCCGGTAATATTGCGAATTGGTCATGTGTTTGGCTTCTGACCCGTCAATCCCTCTTTTCAGTCCGTATCCCTGCATACACTGGGCATAACTGTCCTGATATGCTTTCAGATTTACGCGTGTCATCACATCATCGGCACATAGACGGTTGGCAGAGGAGTCTTTCTTCCTGTATTTTCGTTTCCCGTCGTCCTGTTTGGTTCTGGCTTTTCTTCTTTCCCCCGTAACGATAGGAATTAAGGTGGCGTGTATATGGGGTGTTGTTTCATCCATGTGCAGAACGGCTGAAACAACATTCTCTTTTCCGAACGTATCGCGTAGCCATTTGAGATTATCACTGCACCATTCGTCCAGTCTTCCCTGCGTTTGAATGCGTTTCATATCTTCGGGACTGCCTGTCAGCAATGCGCGGATAGCACGTACTTGGTTCTTGCCGATTTTTCTTTTCAGGTTGGCGGTGTCCAGTCGGTGCTGTATAGCTTCCGTCCTGCTTTCTACTCCATCGGGAAACCGGACTAGTTCACGATTCAGGTGAGTGCGTGTTGGGTCTGCGTTTTTAGGTGTTATTGTGCGTTCGATGTGTGCTGACATGCCGGAATCCGTTCCGGCTGTTTTTTCCAAATGTAGTACGGCGTATCCCATGCGTAAAGTTTTTGTGTTAGTGTTTCCAACGGCATCGGAGATGCCGCCGGGGATTCCAAAGGGGTTTACCCCTGTGGCTTATTAGGGCATTTTTAGCGTGAGTGAAACGTAGCGTCAAGAAAATGCCCTAATAAGCTATGGCATTAAGTAATGCCCTCTTGCAAGACGTAAATCTGAAAGGTGAGAAATATTGCTTTTGGTAATATCCGTCCGGAGGCGTAATACTGAATAAAGGGGGATAAAACGTGGCTTCATCTTATTTTTTTTAAAAATGAAGCCACAAGGTAAGTAAAAATATTCTTTGGTTATCAATGCGTTAACCCGGTTGGGTGCTTATTCAATATCCTGCTTTGATTTGCTTAGGATGTATATTCAAATATTCATTCCCTCACGTCATGGAGTGAAGGAGTGTTGGGAAATTATTCATCGTACCTGATGAATCCGATTCGGGGGCGTGGTTTCTTTTCGTGCTCTTTGTGGCGGACCTGCAACTCGGCAAGGGTCTGGTTAATCAGTTCGATTTGTATGCGGGTATCTTCGTTGATGTCGTTCTGGTCGCCAAAGACTTCTTCCATGTATCCTTTGAGTTCCTTTACTTCCCGTTGAAGCAAGGAAACTTTATCAACCGGAGGATTGGCGACTAATTGGCGGACAGCTATGAAAGCGCGCATGATGTGAATGTTTACCTGTATAGCGGTATTTGAACGGAGTACACTACTCAGCATCGCCACCCCTTGTTCGGTAAAAGCATAAGGCAATTTACGGATTCCTCCCCAACTTGAAATCACAAATTGTGATTTCAAGATTTGCCATTCTTCCTCTGTCAGCTGGAACATAAAGTCTTCGGGAAAACGTTCGATATTACGTTTCACAGCCTGATTCAGCACACGTGTTTCCACTTGGTACAGTTCCGCCAAATCCCGGTCCAACATCACGCGTTGTCCACGAATTTCATATATCTTGCTCTGGATGGTTTGTAACTGGTTCATGGCTGCGGTTGTAAGGTTCATTTATTCCGGTGTTCCGCGTTTCCCCTATTTCTTTAGCTCCTGTCGCCGCCGTTCGCGGATTTCGTGGTATTCTTCGATACAATCTTGTTCAAGGTAAGGCACTGGAAAAAAATCTGCAATTTTACAATTCAATACTTTTGCAATCTCATTTAAATGATGTGGCGTATACTTTTCCTTATACTCTAACGTTTCAATTCTATATATAAAATTTCGGTTTAAACCTATCATTACAGACAATTTATTTGGAGTAATATTTAAGGTTTCCCGTCTCTTCTTTACGGCGTCAATTATAAATAAATCAATACTTGTAAGATTCTTTTTCATAACCTCTTTATTAATTCGTAAATAAAAGATTTTTCTAATAATATTTTGCATTGTATTTACAATGCACTACATTTGCTATCGATTAATTAACGTTTTAGACAAAATCAATTTTATGCAGTCATGAAAATTTTTAATATCTTCGCGAAGAAAGAAAAGAGTGTTCCTTAAGGGGTAGGACACGAAAAGGTATATAAGTGAAAACTTTTTGTTTTGATGTCTCGCATCGAAAATCGCCAAAATTTCACCATTGAGACAATAGACAAAATAGTTTCATGCTTTATAGGCGTGGACTATGGATTCTATTAGTAAATGGTAGGCGTTTGGCGATGCCCTCGATGCTACGAAGTAGATGAAGTAGTTCACGCCTTTTCGTGTTTATGTCATGCTTACAACTGAATCAGAGTAATTAACCCATTTAATTGACAAAACATGAACCAACCAGAGAACACCGTGTCCGTTAATGACACATTAAACGCCCCTCAAGTAACCGAGCAACCACAGTGTAAAGAAAAAACCGAGGTGAGAAAATATTATCTTCACCATCAGCAGCTATTCAATCCGGACGCCATGCCCGAGCTGTCCGACGATGCTTGGTTAATTAGTTTCAAACGCCGGACCGAACGGTTTGCCGAAATGCTGGAATTTTTGGAGCGTTCGTGGGCAGAAGATATACCTGCCCTGCAAAAAGCCTGTTTCTCCTATCTTACCGGGGATAATATTCCCCGCAAAGAGCGGCAGCAAGTCATCGAAGCGTGGACAAGCTGGTCCGATTTCCAGTTTACCCTTAACCGCTACCGTGGTTTGGCCTCCTTCTTTCTCAAATACTACCGGCGTATGCTACAGGAAGCCGAAAGTCTGCTCAATGCGGCTTCTCCCGAAGTCTCTCCCGAATCACAAACCACAAATCAGGAAGGAGGTATATAATGGAAAACACAGAAAAACGCCCGGTTTCACCAGAGGCAATACAGCAAGAGCCGAAGAAAGAGCGGGAAGTTAACCTGACACCCTCAGAATCCGTATTTTTCAGCCAATTGGAAAAAAGCCTGAAAAATCATGCTGCCGATATGACTGCCCCCAAACCGTTAGTAGTGCTTCATGACAGCTTCCGTCGTTTAGGCCGTCTCTTCATCTCTTTTGAACGCCCGTGGCTTACTGATTGCGGCATCATACAAAAAGCCTGTGCGTGGTACCTTGCCAACGGCAAACCCGACAAAGAGGAAAGCAACCGTCTGCTTGAAACATTGCACGGTTTTACCGCATCCGCTTGTCTGCTTTCGGAATGGAATGAGCTAACCCATAACATGCAGGCCTTTTTCCGGACCCAGGAAAAGGAGTTAAAGCGGCTGTTTGATTACGAACAGGAAAGGGAGCGGAAACACAAGGAACGGGAGGAGCGTTTGGCAGCCGAAGGCACGGGATATTGCCTGACCATCGGTGAAGGAGAAATCTACGGGCTGCTTTATCCTCAGATAAAAGAACTTTACAAAACGATGGAACGGTTTATTGAAAGGGAAAAATCACCATTCCAATGTAAGATTAAAGACTATGACGGATATTGCATCAGTATCAGCAAGAATATTGATTTATACGGGGATGAAAACCATTTCCACGTTAATTACAGCCTTGGTGACTTATATGCGGATTCAGAGGGTATCCCTGCCGGACAAATGCAAAGGATAGCCAATGCTGCATCCGCCTTTCTGAAAGTATTCGGAGAGAACGGCGAGCGGAAAGTACGCTGGGACATTGCGGATTATCCCGAATCCTCGCAGCCCGACATCGTCTTTACAATCAGAGAAGACAGCAGGCTGCCCGCTATCAGAACTATACCGTGGATAAGCAAGCGCATTTCTCAGGAAGAGGGCGGGGAAACGGAGATAGAATATTGTATTGATGTGAACGAAACCCATTCCGAGGAATTGACGTTCGGGGAGTTTGTGGCGGTGTACCGGAAGTTGGGGGAGTTTCTAAATAATCGCTCATAATGTAGTAGCCTTGCTTGTGTGGGTGAGGGAAATTGTTGTAAAAGCCGGAAATAACCTGTCGGGGTTATTCTGGCTTTTTCAATGATTTGTGGGAGGGTAATCGTTTTGGGAGCCCCTCCGTTCGGCTCAAAAAACGATTACCGAGTTAAACTGCAAATTTTTCTCTTAATGCCTGCATTTCCTCTGAAATGGTACGGTCAAGGACTTTCGCATATATTTTGGTAGTTTTGATGTCTGAATGTCCTAACATTTTTGCAATAGATTCCATTGAAACCTTATTGGCAAGAGCAATACAGGCGAAGGAATGGCGTGCTACATGTGTACTTAGGTTTTTCTTTATCCCACAAAGGTCGGCAATCTCTTTCAAATAACTGTTCATTCTTTGATTGGAGGGAACGGGGAAAACAATATTTTTCCTTTCGCATTCGGGATGATGTTTGTATTTGTCAATTAATTTCAGTGGTATTTCCAATAGTGGAATATTACACATATTAGTAGTCTTTTCCCGCGGTTTGCGAATCCAATACTCGCCTTTGTTGTCGCATAGGATATGTTCCGGCGTCAAATGTTGAACATCCGTAAAGGCTAATCCGGTGAAGCAGCAAAAGATAAAAATGTCTTTGACTGTTTCTAATCGGGGGATATTGAATTGTTTTCTTAATATCAGTTGTAATTCCTCCTCTAAAAGAAAATCCTTGTTGGTCGGAGTTTGTTTAAAATGGATTTCTGCAAATGGGTCGCTTGTTATCCAGTGGTTGAGTAATGCAATTCGGATTATTCGTTTAAAGTTTTTCAGGTATTTTACAGTTGCATTTTGCTGACAGTTTTTGGTGGTTTTTACAAAATGCTCAAATTCTTGAATAAAATTATAGTCGATGTCTTTCAGTGGAATATCCGAAAGGCGGTGATTCTGTTTTATAAATTCCGACAGATAACGTGTGGTGCGCTCATAGTACATGACTGTTGCCCGGACATAATCTTTACCAATTAATTCACTGCATTTCTGATTATGTTCTTTGAAAACTTCCAGTAACATTTTTGGGGGTTCACTTTCTCCGTAATAATGGTATTTCAGAATTTCAGCCGTAATGGGCTTGTTGTCCTGTTCCAGTTGTCGGTGTATTCTTAGAATTTTGGTACGCACTGTTTCAAGGTAGTGGTTCAATTCCAACGTTTTATTATCCCTGCCTATGGCACATTCCTTCTGATTATTCCATTTGTTTACCTCCACGCTTCGTTTTATTTGTACTTCTGCGCGTTTCCCGTTTACAGTGATACGTAAACAAATGGGGGCTTCACCGTTCTTTAACAGCTTTGTCCTTTTGATGAAAAAGAGGATAGAAAAATAATTCCGTTCCATACGACTAAATTTTAACGGGTTAAAAGTAATTATCTTAGTCGTAAACACGTTTTGCAAAACATTGAGAAACAACGAATAATAATCAATTCGGTGGACTAAAACCGGGGAGAAATAAAGTCCACCGATTTCACCTGTTTTTACTGCTTCGTTTTGCTGTATTTTCGGTAAGTTGGGAAAAAGAAAAACTCCTGAAAGTCTTTATTTTCAGGAGTTTGCTTTATTTTGCTTGTTGATTCCGTGAACTCGGAGGGGCTCGAACCCACGGCCCATTGATTAAGAGTCAATTGCTCTTTAAAGCCTCAAAAGCTGTCGCTTTTGACGCAACCAGCTGAGCTACGAAGTCTTACAGAAAATGAACTCACTTCTTTTTGGTGTTAGCGAAGTGTTGGTTTAAACATAGTTTAAACAGATGCTTTTGCCATGTTGATTAATACTATTAATAAACTCTCTCTTATTTAAAATCAAATATAATCAATATATAGCTTATATACAAGCAACTTACCACTAAATTATGGTGGTTGGGGTATGATTTTTATACACATTCTTTCTGTTATTAATTGGTTATACATTAAATTTCAATTTCATTTATTGCTTAGCTTATGATATTGTAGTTGGTGAATAATATTTCTATTGGGTATATATAACTAAATCAGCTACAATTTTTCACCAAATAAAAAAGGCAACAGAAATGAATCCATTGCCAGTATATTTTATCTATGATGATATTTTATTCTAGTTCACGTTTGTATCGTTCAACCTTCTCCCTTAATGGTAGTAGTTCTGTTTGAATGGTAGCCCATACCATTTCATCACTGATTTGATAATAACCATGTACCAAAACATGACGCATACCAATTATAACTTTCCATTCAACTTCTGGATGCTTTTCTTTAAATTCATTCGTTAGTAAATATGCTGCCTCTCCAATTATCTCTAAATTCTTGATAATGGCAAAACGTAATATTTTGTTACCCTTGTACTCGTCAAAACTGATACCTTTAGTAAACTCGAACAAGTTATCAATAGCCTCTATTATATGGGATAAGCGGTTAATATCTTTAGGCTTTTCTCTCATAGATTAATATTTTATCCTGTTCTGCTGATTCTTTAGCGAAATCTTTCAACTGTCCCTCTTCCACCAAATCAATTTTCTTGTGCAGAAGAGATTGTAAAGCGTTCACGATACCGATATACTTGAAAAGAGTAACATTAGCATTCTTGTCAAAGCGTACAAGTATATCAATATCACTTTCCCTTGATTCTTCTCCACGTGAATAAGAACCAAACACCCATGCTTTCTCAACTGGTTGTAGCGTGAAGAACTCTCTTAGTTTATTGATAATAGCTTGTTTCATATTTGCTCTTTTTGCAAAAATAGTGAATGTTGATGAGAAAACCATGATGTTACGAGCAACTAATGGTTAAATATTTAAGTTGGTGACTTTGCTCCTGAATTGGCATATAATACCTAATATGAAGGAAATTACTCACTAACTAAAATTCTGTTATGAAGAATATCTAAAATGCAATATTCTTTACCTTCAAAGCTGTCAACATAACAATAAATCAATATGTTGTTACATATATAAATATTTGACATTCTGATATATTTACTTTGTCGTATCCTATTCGATAAGTACCTTTGTACATGTAAATGATGGGTCTGATGTTCTTTCCTGAATTAGATACTCTTTTGTTTGTTAGAAAAATTTGTTCCTATGAAGTTACGTAAAAAAGGAAAAAACTCCAATTCAGAATGGTTTGGTGTAGAACATTATCGAATTTTCCATGAAATGGATTTATTCAGGTATGTAAACATGGAGAGATTAAAAATGTTATATCCAGATATTTTTGGAAATCCCAAACCGAAGCTTCTCAAGAAAAGACAGTACAAATAAGCCAGTACCTCAAAAGTGCTGGCTTTTTTATTGAAAATGAAAAGGGATGACAAACCGAAGTCTATCATCCCCTCACGCACGATAAATATTATTTCAACGAATTGATGTCCCCTGAATAAAATTGATAATTTTCCCCAATGTAAATATCATATAATATACTTCCCTTGGGTAATACTATTTTCTCTCCTTTGATTAGCAAAAACAAAAAACCCAAGCCAGGCAGATAGGTTAAACCAGAACCTATACCTAATCCTAAAGCTAACCCTTTACGATCTTCTCCTTCTTTAGAATAGATACCATCTAACAATATCTCTTTTCCATCAATAGCTGTTGTTGATATAGGTTTTATTAATAACCAACCAGCTTTACCTAATCCCCGTGATTTTCTTCTTTCCACCCTTACACGTACAGGAGTTCCTTTCGTGATCAAAATTTCACCAGTAGAAGTGTCTAACACGTCATATCCAACAAGTGCTATGATCTCATGCCTATTATTACTATTTGCTTCCGTCGCTAACTCAATATAAATATTCGTTCCTCTTTTTAATACTATTTGACCAGAAGTAACAATACTACAAAACAATATACATGACAACAATACTATTCCTTTCATAATTTTTATATAGAAAGGGGAGAGTATCTCCCCTTATTAAATTGTGTCACTTTGTAAATTCTATCACTTGCGCTGTTGCCGTAACAATTTTTTTTACATAAAAAGGGGTAACAATTGCATTTTTCACTGAAACTTGTGTGTTCACAATAGCTTGACATCTACCGTCCAATTTTGCCTCCTTAACCATGTTAGCAACGGCATTTTCTTTCAGTGCTTTGGAAGATAATCCACCTATTCCCAGAATATAGGTGGCTGTAGCTTCTCCCGTGATAGTTTTCACAATTTTGTAATTGTTTTGAGTTAATACCACGTTTGTCTGCAACGAGTTCTTGTTAGAAGTCAAATCACTTCCCAAACCGCAACTTGCTAGAGTAATTGCGCTCAATACAATCACACATAGACTTTTAAATGTTTTCATAAATTTAAAAATTAACTATACCATAGATTCCCAGAAAGGTAATTTGTTATAAATAAAGAAGCATGGGAACTTACTAGTTCTATCAACCTTGAGGCACGACCAAGTAACCCTGCAGAAATAGAATAGCCATCCCCATGCTAAACCATGTATATACTAGATATATATACGGCAAGCATAGCATTTGTATTCTGCTTATCCTTCTGCAAAAATTGGTCGTTTTCAAGGTTAGGATAAAGCTAAATGCTTCTATAAATCAATATGTTTGTTTTTCAGATGTTACTGGAAAAAACGGAAAAACCGACCCCTTAAAAACGGATGAAGGTGACCCTTGGAAAACGGTCCAAACCGTCCCCAGAAAAACGGAAGAAATTGACCACCTGAAAACGCTTCAAATTGCCCCCCCCTCG